>Ga0099822_1008546_pt1 | contig 13070 bp, 8 predicted proteins | sample CowpeawhiteBW_FD_76839 | JGI IMG/M metagenome (GOLD analysis project Ga0099822, IMG submission 76839) | Root nodule microbial communities of legume samples collected from California USA - Cow pea white BW | ecosystem: Host-associated > Plants > Roots > Nodule | place: USA: California | collected... | reverse complement strand
TATTTTTTTTTTTTTTTTTTTTTTTTTATATATATATATATATATATATATATATATATATATATATATATATATATATATATATCGCAATTTTGAAAGAGAAACTTATTTGTAAGTTACAATTTCACATCAGGTGAGAAATTTTTTCACTCAACAAATTGTGATTGGTTGAACTAATATTAAATAATCAACATATTCAGAATCTATCTTCACAATCTTTTCATAATTAATTGGGATTTATTAAGCGAATTTGGATTTGCTGAACATATTATCTTCTCCAGAAAACATGTATTATGTCTTCTTGGATTGCTTAGCAATATTAAATTCCTTTAATAAATTCTGTAGTCCTAATTTTTTGTTTTGTATCCCTTCATTTGTTAAGTGAAATTGGTTTCACTCACCACCTTTATATTTTAGCTTCGAGATCTATCTTTCTCGTAATATCTCATAATTTAAATGTGTTAAAGATGGATAAAAAAATAAGATCAATATACAATATAAATGAAAATGAAGATAATTCTCATTTTATAAGTTATTTTTGTGAGAATTAGTTACACTTAAATTTATTTTTTAATATGGTATTTGAACAAAGAAAATTTTAAGAAAATATTGTTCGGTTATACTCATAAATAAAGTGTTTCGATGACATATATTTATCATAAATTTGTTCTTAAAAGATGTAGGGTAAGTTTGAAAAATTTTCATTTCATAAGTAATGTTTACGTTCTTACCTCAATTGGATAACATTATTAAATCATATCCACGACATTATTCTATTTTGAAATTTAAAACTTTTATATGATTTTATCCTTAAAATATGTATGATATGTTCTAAAATCTAAAACTTTGATCATGATTTTTTATTCTTAAAAAATATACAGGAGATTAAAGAAAAAAAAGATACATTTAAATCATTCTTGTTGTTGTGAGACACTCTACAAGTACATATATCTACGGGAACATGAATATCAATTTACCAGAAAAATCCCTAAACTTCATATTGAATCTTTGAAAACAAAAAAAGTAGCAGAAACGCAAAGATTTTTCCTTTTTTGGGAGTGAAAAGAAAGTGAAGTGTATCTGTATTTGAATGAAAGTGGATAAGATTTAGTGGTAAGATTTGTTCATATTATTTAATTATCATAAAATTGTAATATGTGAATATAAATACATAATAGTGATTTGAATTGTGGCGGGTACAGTTGATATTTTGGTATTATGTGGTAAACGGTTGGCCACCTAATCCCACCAACTGTAGTGTGGCCCTTCTCCTCTCTAACAATAATTGCTATGTTTTTTTCTTCTTACCTCTTCCAATCTCTTCTAATTAATTATAGATCTTCACTTTCTCTTAATTACACAGGTGCAAAAATTAAAGGAAAACTAAACGTACAATTGTGGAGACAATTTTTCAATTAGGCCTAATTTTGTATTTGGCTACGATAAATCAAAATCAAACGTGGAAAAGCCTAAATTTGAGGCCAAAAAATTGACGGCTAAAGGTCAGATTCACGCGTTCTTGAATGCAGGAAGGTGTACAAATTTCAAATATTCATACTCATATTACAAGTTCCATTTTCTATTTTGAAGAAAAAAGAGTCCATAAAGTTTAAAACGAGCATAATTTATATTAAGACCTTCATCCCTTGCTAATAAATGCTGAAGAGAAATGAGATAGGGATAGAGATCAAATTGGGTTCAAATTTCTCACTTAAGGTTCATCATCATGGGTTTGAATCATATTGGATTAGAAAAAAAAAACTTAATTTTTTCAGATGTCGATCAAACTGAACTTTTTACCTAATCCAGATTAAAGGGTTTGAGTTGGATGATCCATAATCTATTAATAACAATTTTTTTTTTAGTTTTTTATTTTAATTATTTTTCACTTTAATTATGTAATGGATGATTTTTTTTTTTAAAATACTAAATTTTTTTTCAATAATATTTAAAAATTTTAGATGTTTCATTTAGTTTTTGTTAAATTATATAAATTAACACTGATTTTTAATTACTATCTTTAATCAAGAAACAAGTTCTTTGAAAAACTAAAATTCTACTTTACAGATTCTTTGACGTGTTTTTTTTTTCATGTTTTCAAAATATATTAATTGATTTTAATATTTGAAAATATATATCTTATAATATATCGAAAGAATAATATATTTTAAAGACATCAGGGAAAAAACATAAAAAATTGAAGGAAGAATTAAAATTAAAATTAAAATTAATTATTATCCATTGTCGTGTGATTCACGAGTAAAGCACGTCGGTTAAGCTGGTTTTGACGTATTAGAATAAAATTTGACCCCATTTGAGCGGTGAGACATGCAACGTGTTAATATTGACGTATCTCGCAAAGGAAAGCTATCACAATCACTTTCACAAAATGGATAACAAATCAGAACAACTCAACTTCAACCCCAAACACTGTCTTCTTAACACGATTACATGGACAAAACAATACAAAACAAAAAACTTCACACAAAACTATGCAAAACCTATCTCAAATTCTCAATTTGCAACATCAACCAATTAAAAGTTGTAATGTAAATAAATTAATTTTACAATTTTAATCAGAGTTTATTTGAGTTTATAAATTCTTGAATGCGACTTTGTTCTTAGGTTAGATTTGTTGGCGCATACAAATATTGAATATTAATAGAAAAAAAGTCACATTCATGGGCAAGTGCATCATCATCATCAACAAAACAAAAAATTGATAATTATTTGTTGCTAGCGACTTACCGACTCTGCCCATTATAATATATTTTGCGTGTAATTTATTATAATTGAACTTCTTTTTCAAAAATCATATTCACTCAGGCCAATAATCAACCAATTACAACAGGTGCAAAATTGACTACTACAAATATACTATTATTTTTTCCTTTTCCTTTTAATAGAGATATAATTAGTGAATCATCAATTATATTGTTAAGTTGATCAAGTCTTAAATTTAACATATTCATCTGTTGATCCATTAATTTTGAGTTATTTTTTGTTGCCTTGGGTTCATGTCCTTATTTGAACCACTTATCCTGGAGGAATAGGTCAAGTGTCTGAAAGTTTTACAGTATTAAAACTAAGTATAAATATAATTTTATAAGATTGAATTTGATATAAAATCCACTTAACATTGAAAATTAAGTCTCATTTTTGTGCACACAAAAATATTCATATCCTTGTTTAGTGATACACCACAATGGTTGATATAAATGCTATGTGATTGTGCATGAATGACATTAGCAAGAGGAAGAACTCAAAAACATTGCTGCATAGTCCATTTTTCAGAACCTGTGAAAAAGAAGATATATGAATTCATGTAGTGACAAAAAAGAAGCTATGGTTTTGACAAGAAACTTGGTCCATTGTTCAGGAGATAACAAAAGAATTCAGAAATAACTTCAACCAGAAATTTCTGCATAATACATCAAATAAGAGAACAAAAAGGGGTTCAGATTTTTGTTATCAAAGTAACTCAGATTCTGTGTGTTGCACATCATGTGTGTGAAAGTCAATTACTGCAATTTTCCGTTTGCTAAAGATAAAAGGGTTCAATGGTTATGAAGCTCTAGAAAATTGTAAACTACTCAAAGAAAAAGCAGTGGTTTGTTTTGCAATCTTGGCCATTATACAAAATTTAACCCTTTTATGCATGATAGTCAGAATCATTTATTAAAACCATAAAATTATTCATTAGAGTTACAACAAAGTCAAGTACTGTTTAGTGTCATTAGAGTTAGTGAAAGTCTTTTGACTAAAATGTATCAAAACCAAACTCTTTTTATATAAGAACAAACTCAGAAATGATTATTCTGTATACTTTGTGAACCTGTGCACATATTTTCTCAGCCCCATTGAAAAAAAGTATGACCTTATGGCTGATAGTGACAGTAGACTTTAATTCTTAGTATATCCAACAATCTGAAACTGAAAAGAGGTTGTTAATTAATCTTTAGATCATTATAGAACTGACACTTGTAATCAAATACTAATAATAGAATTTTTAAAACTGACAGCATGTGGATGTTGCAGGTGACATCAATTGTCCCGTGACATAGACCAAATGGACTGAATCACAATCAAATCGTGGTGTTTGAATATATTTTAAGTAAAAACAGTTGTGCCCTGGTTATAGGCTATAACTTTTGGTTTAGTGATAAGTGCTCAATCCTAACCGTAGATTTAGAATCAATAACACATGCTGCTCCATTTTTTTTTTCTGTTCTTCAAAAAGCCACTTCAGTATAGTGAATCTTCTCTTGGGAAGGAAAAAACAAAGTAACTAGAAGCCATCAATCACAATGGCTAAATCAAAAGAAAATTGCAGAAAATTTTGTACAGAAGAAACTTCTGTGATTTTTTTTCTTCTTTATTTCACATTTCTCCTTGGTACAAAGAATCTGAAAAATTCTTTCAGAGATACAACACAGGAATATTACAACCATCGAGCACTGTCACCAAGTGAAAATCATTATGACCCCTAAATGGAGGAAAAAAGAGAGGAAAACAAAGTCCTATCTGGTCAATTACAATAATGAAATGATATAGATAAAAGAATAATTACAAACAAATGACGAGCTTAGACACAAGCTCCACTGCTAGAATGGCATAAAACAACAAACAATGTACTAGCAGCCATGTTGAACTGCAAATATATATACAGTCACAGACACAAGTATATGCCTAATTTTCCTTCTGCTTCACCTTATCATCACGCTCCCCCAAGACAAATTCAGCATATAAATCCTTCAGAGCAATCATGACTGTAGTTATTAATGGCCCCATAATAGCCCCCTGCAGACCAACAAATTCCTTCAGCAATGCCATGGAATGCAATAGAAGTAGAAGCAGACACTAGATACTACAACATCAAATCAAGGTATGCAGGTAAACCAGTCTAAATTTTAGAACAAGCATAGGTTAGAACTTCATGTAATCACTTAATCGGAACAATGACAATGCATGTGAGACTATTAGTTCAAATTGTATTTAGTGTATGAACTATAGAGAAAAGTGTTTATATACTGTCATTCTACCACAATTGTCATTACCATTTATGATAATTATCCACTTTTATCATCATCACTATCTTAACAGAAGTATTTATTATGATTTCTGATTGATTACAAGAACAATGCAGAGAAACTATAATGTACAGAAAGAGATCAGAACATCAAACGATGGAGGGTGAACATTTACCTCTATAGCAGATGGAAACAAGGCAATTCCCCCAATGATGCTCATTCCAGTAAGATATGCACTTTGCCCGGGTACATCTTCCAGAATCTCAGTTGCCCCATAATCCAAGAGAAAAAGGTGAGTAACAGACAAGAAAATGGCCACTATGTATCTTCCTTCTAGCACTAGCTGTATTGTTGCTGGAATTGTTGAAAGCCAAGACGGTAATATCGGAATGAAAGGGCTAATAAAGGCAAACACAGTTGACACATACAAGAAATGTATTCTGTATAGCCTAAACAAAAGCCAAGTGAGGCATCCTTGGAAGAATGAAATCTCAGGAGTGGCCAAAAGGACTCCTGAAATTGCCTTATCCAACACTTCAACGCACCTTATCTTAGCCGAGTTTGAAATTGGAACCATGTGCATCATTTGTTCTGTTACCCCACCCGACTCTGATGTTATGAGGTAATACAAAACCCAGAAAAAAACCATCGTTTGAGACACAAAATTGAAAACCTCAGCAGCACCAGAAACTATGGAGTTCAAAATGGAAAACACAAACTTTGCACCGCTTCCAAGCACACTTGTACCACTAGCCAAAAGACGTTGACCAACATCCATCCCTTTAACTGCATACCCTTTTGCCCTCTCAAACAAATCTTCCCTAGTGATTATAAGTTCTCGCAAAAGGGCATTAACTTCTGCATAAATTCCCCCCCACTCCCTATTCCTAATCATACCCTTCAAATTCAAGATCCTTTCCGCGAGCGGTGAAACCACCATTAATGAATCCGCTGGAACCTGAGAAGAGTTAGCAATGGCAGGATCAGTTATCACAAACTGCTTAACAACCGTCACAAATTCAGTCATATTGTACTGCGCTGCCAACCCATCAATCTGATCAGAAACCGTCTCATAAAACTGACCAGTGTACTTATCCACCATTCCAGCAATATCATTGTCCTCAATCCACTTCTTCACACCGAGTCTCTCAGCATAGTTGTTCTCTTCCATTCGCAATTTCAGCGAAATCATTGCCTCCTTCCCTTCACCTCCAATCTGATAAGAGAAGAAAATCACCCCAGTCAAGAACCCGACAATCATCCCGACAATCAACCCAACAGCCACAACGGTTTTCAACTTCTTCAATATCCCTCTGGTGAAATACGCACCAAAGGGAGAGAAACTGAAAGCCACATTCTTGGAACTGAAAACGAAGCCTAATCCGAGAAGTGACAACGACCCAACAGCGCCAAGCCTCTCATAAGCAAAAACAAAGACCCCAAAAGACAAGAGCAGACGAAGCAAAGTGGAAAACGCACTAAGCTTCTTTGAGTCCTCCTCATTCGGAGGCTTTGGTTTCCGGAGAAGGATTGTGAGAAGAGTTTGCCGAATCTCGGCGAGGCTGGTAACGAAGAGCGAGAAAACGGTGAGTGGAAGGGCGAGGAGAGTGTGGAGGAGCCCCAGTTTGAGAGGGTGAGACCAAAAGGAAACGATGGCTTGGTGAATGAGTCTGAGAGGGATGGAACATAGGATGGCCCATTGAAGGGGTTTGAGGTACTGTTGCAGGAGTTTGTAGAGAGAGAAGAGGATGAGAATGGCGAAGACGAGGCCGGCGTGGGCCATGGCTATGTAAAGGGCGAGCCGCGCCTGAGAGTCGCCGGAGGGGTTGACTTTTTGGTCCGCATTCGGCGGCGGCGGCGGCGCAGGATCCGAGGAGGGCTTTCGAAGGGAAGCGGATCGGAACATGTCGTACCACGGCGGGGTGGCCGTGGTTGAGTTAGGATCAGAATAAGGCACAAGGTCCATCAAGAGAGTGCGACAGAACAAAAACACCAATGCAAATCAATAGATTTGTGAAAATTAATGAACGAAAGAATAAATATGTGTCGTGTCAGGTTTTAATGGCTAAGAAAATAAACATAGATACATGGTTTTTGTTGTAAAAATAGTAAAGACTGCAGCTTTTTCAACTGACAAAGGAAGCAGAGTGAAGTGAAAAGTATGCAAAAAGGAATTGGTACTTGGCTTCATGTGAGTGTGTCTTGTGTTGTGTTGTTCTCCTTTTCCACAAGTCATTCCCAATCTTTATGCTTCATCATAACTAAATCATTAGCTTTGGTAAGCATTAATTAAGTAATGATAAAAACTTTTCTTGGAGATTAAATTAATGAATATATTTTAGCAACAAGTGATGATTGGTTAACTCAGTATTTTTTAAGCAATACGGTTATTAAAAAATAGTATACTTTTAATTAAATTACAATCTAAAATAAAAGAATTAGTGTTTATCTCATAAATTTGTTTGTAATAGAATAACTACCAGTATCAGATTGAAACTACCTGAAAATTAACACCTTGATACTTAGAATTCCGTTTTATAAGATTAAAAACTCAATTTTGAATTAAGTTTAATGATCTTCCTATCCCCAACAACATTCATTAGTAAACATATTATAGAATGTAAGATATCAACATAGTAATTGTACACGAGAGTAAAATATAATCAGATTCGTTTGATTCAAGTTTTTTACTCCAAACACAATCGGACTCAATTGTTTCATTGATTTTAATGTTCAAATAGATCTAATTTGATCAACTTATTACTTGCTAATGTGTGAGATATATCTAATTTCGAACTTCAATTCGTCTGCGGAGACAGAAATAGGCCAAGACACGGAAGCACAGAGCCATGGCTACCAGAATCCATGCTTCAGTTAAGCCTCCTTTCAAGTTTACTGTGTCAAATGATGGTGAACTCTGCAATGTTCTGCACCCTCTCTCGCTTTCACACTCATATAGTTGTTCTCCTGAATACTGCACTTTCAGAAGAAGTCTGAAGCCATAGTACACGAAAGACAAATACTTCAACCACTGCATCACCTTTGGTACGTGCTGCATACATGCAACAAAATCGACCATTTTATGTTAGAAGCTATTTGAATGCAAAGATTACTATACTGCAATTCTTACCAAAACCATACCTGGACATAGTAGCCACCAGTGAGAAGGAACAACATTAGTATCAAAGAAGCAACTATCCCTGCTCTTTGAATGCTCATAACTGCAGCTCCAAATAGTTCTCCTGCTCCCTGTTAAGATTATCGTATTCATTAAATCTTCAAACAAATGATGTTTCCATTCACATATAAAGTCTCAACATAGGTTTTCTTTAGCTATCTGGAACAAATTTGTCTGGATAATAAGAAAATGGATAAGTTAAAAAAAGTATTACTGGTTATGGGGTAAGTCATGTAGACTCATGACAACTTCAGAAACAAAGTCGTGAGGATTTCACACGACTTGTTCATGAACTTTTAAAAAAAGTGAAGAAGTTAGGAGTTATGACAACTTCACTTTTACAGAGATTAAGTCGTGTGAAATCCTTCCGACTTTGTTTTAAAGTTATCATGAATCCACATATGACTAGTAATATTATTTTGACTTCTCCATTTTCATAATATCTACACAAATTTGTTACAGATATGTAAAAAAAAACCCTCAACATGGCTTACTTGACTTGTTATAGCTATTAGCAGCACTGCGAACAAAGTCAGGAAGAAGCAAGCGACAGTCCTCTTAAATCCAGCCATGAAGTACAAGATAAGCATGAAGAAAGTAGGGTAGAAAACATGCGCCACCATATCACATAGAGTGCTGCTTACATAGTACACACTCAGTCTATACATATCTGCTTTCCTTTCTTTCACCAAATAGACCTTTTCAAATGGAAATACATAGACTGCTCCAAAAATGCATGAAGATGTCCAGAATATACAGATATAGAACATTAGTCCAACCTGCAGCAAAGATAGTGGTTCATTCTGATGTTAATGTCTCTCAGCCTTGTAAAATGTGAAAACAAAAATCATCGAAACTACCTGATCTCTAACTTGAGCCTCTGTATTGGTTGAAGATTTCCACCAAAGTAGCCCCAACAAAAGAGCAATGCCAAGTGCTTGAACTAACCTTAATTTATCAAAATAGTCCTTGCATCTTGCTCTGAATGTTCTCTTGTAAAGAATAAAGAATTGGTCCAACCAGCTCACTGTCCAGTCCTTTTTAACCTGAATGGCTAGTTGAAGATGTTCTGGTGTGTTTGTTGCTCCATGATTCTCATCTTTTTCTTTTGGTTCCAGTGTTTCCTTATACTTCAGTTGTAGATACTAACAGAACAAAGGAACGGTTATTAAGTGGTATAACGAGATTGAACATGCATAAAAGATATATAATACAGAGTCTTACTTTAATGACAGATTTTGAACGGTCGGTAGATTCTTGATCTTTGAAAATATCTTGTGGAAAGCTTATGTTATTCACTTGTCCAGTTGCCAAGTCAAGCATGAATTCTGCAGGATTCATTGGTATTTCCGGGGTGAAACTCAACGATGAAAAGTACGGCATTGAGTCCTTGGCCTTCCCATAGTAAACGGGGTACCCTTCTGATATAAGAAGAAGTTTGTCAAACATGTGAAAGATTCTGCTCGATGGCTGGTGAATTGTTGTGATTATGGTCCTTCCACCCTAAATCAGAAGTATTTTCAGCATATATTCCAAATTGTTGAATCTATACTTGAAACATGTTACCAAAATGAAGGTGTTTTTTTTTACATATCTGAGTTAACTTTGTCCAAAAATTACAAAAATAACAAGTCAAAAAATAATTATAGTCATAAAGTAAGTCACGTGAACTTATGACGACTTCAAAAGTAAAATCAAGAAGACTCCACACGACTTTTTCATTAATTTATGAAAAGGTGAAGTCAAAGTTACGACGACTTCACTTATTCATAAGTTAATATTAACACTGAAGTTGTCACCACTCCTAACAACTTCACCTTTTTAGAAATTTATGAAAAAGTCGTGTAATTTTGCTTTTAAAGTTGTCATAAGTCCACATGACTTAGCTTATGATCAATAGTTATTTTCTGACTTGTTTATTCTTGTAACTTATGGACAAATTTGATCCAGATATGTAAAAAAAACTTCAAAATGACACTTAAATATAGCTACTGATACCTTGGCAAGTCCCTGAAGAGTGAGAAGGAGTCTGTTAGCTGCTGTGGAATCAAGGCCTGAAGTTGGTTCATCAAGTAGAAGCAGTGAAGGATCAACAAGGATTTCATAGCCTATGCTGGTTCGCTTCCTTTCTCCTCCAGAGATGCTTTTGAGATATCCTCCACCTATTTTTGTGTGGCGACATCTATGGTTATACAAGAGATTATTTAGGGTTAACAGTTTCATTTCTTTCTTTTGGAAGAACTTGTAGCTAATTTAAGCATTCAACAATCACATGTACACCTATTCTAGACACACCTTTCAAGGCCTAGCTCCTTGATAGTGGTCTCCACTCTTGCATACTTTTGTTGCTCGCTCATATTCCCTGGTAACCTTAAGAATGCAGAGAAGATTAATGTTTCCTCTACCGTAAGTTGTGGGAAAAGCACATCCTCTTGTGTAACAAAGCCAATCCTATAGCACAGAAAATAAAAACAAACAGAAGAGAACAACATTAGCATATCATGTTCTGTTAAATAAGGATTCTGATTCCTATGAAGTTTTCTAACCTCCTCTTGACAGCTGCATTAAACCGAACGTCATTGTAAGTAATCTTTCCCTTTACGTTGTCAACTAATCTTCCCCCTACAACTCTCAACAAGGTTGTCTTTCCACTCCCAGAAGGACCCATCAGAGCAAGAATTTCACCAGGGCCAATGCTTCCTGTCATACCCTTCAAAATTTTCTTGTATTTGTCTTCTCCCAGGTTGTGTTGTATGGCAACTTTTGACATCACTGACTTCACAGGATTAGTGGAAGCCGCGTGGCTACCTCTCACCTTATACTCTACATCTTCAAACTGCACATTATTGAGAATGTTTAAGGCAAATGTTGTTAGAAGTGCACTTTAAGTCTAACTCAATCTTACAAAACCGACTTGTTAAATAAGGTTTGCATTCACTTATATACTCTAAATCGATGATAGTAGTATGACAAACTGAAATTAACCAAAACCATGTGACATTAGTCCGCACCAACATAAGTATTGACACCACTTTTAACTCAAAACCTATATAACTTTGTCATCTCTACTGACATAGGACTTAGACTCACACTTGAAGTATTTCTTACAGAAATAGTTTCTAGTGATGTAAGAGGAAAGAAGATCCTGATTAAGTTGCAGAGTTGAACTATTTGTCTCTACCTTGAGATAAATGGGGAGGGGAGGATCTTGGTTGAAATTGGAATCCTCAATTTTTATGTCAATCTCAGTGTAGATATTGGGAAGGTATGCCTGAGACATGAACTCCATGCTGTGACCAAAGCCATTGCTCCCTGCAAATTGCATGGATCCAAGAGATGGGGGTGACGTTGACATGTCCTCAATCTCATCTTCTCTTTCATTCTCCATGATCTTGGAAGCTAATGAGAACTTGTTGAAGTCAAGGATTCTAATAACACAGTTTAGATACCGTGAGTCAACTGCATCAGACCAAGAGCTTGCCTATATATCATGTATGGAGGAAGAACTTTGGTTGGTGAACCACGTACTTTTCGTGCCAATTTCTTGGTCCATGCAAGGTATGAATGTTGTTCTACCATATCCTTTGAATTCAACTATTGTAATTTCTGATAAGAACATGTCAAGAACATGAATGAATTGGCTTGGTAAGAGACTGAACGTTTGTGAAATACACTTCTGCATGCCTTCAATCTCATGTTTATTTGAAAAAAAAAACAAATACTTCTTTTACAATGAAAACACGACCAAATTACAAAACAGTGATGTCCATAATGCAATGCCATTGTGCAGATTCACTTTTCTTTTTTCAAGTATTTGGTGCTGCATTCTTTCAGTGCTGCGGGATGGTTGAAGAGGATAACAGGTATAACTTTTTTACACACACGACTTGATTTCAGCTCAATCTATTGTTTTTTTAGTTATGTTCATTGTTGAATACGTTTTGGTGTAGTGGTTTGTGATGATTTTGTCTTAATTAATCATGTTCATTGTCTGACAATCATTGATGCAGACATATTTAATATTTCTAAACATCATAGGTGTTGGGAATAGTACAAGTATGAGTCAAAATCCAACATTAGATAGAATAGACAAAGTTAAACACTATATAAGAATAAAGACTCATAACACCATTTCGTTAAGGTTTTGAGGTTAAAATAGTATCAAATACCTTATATATGTAAAGACTAATGTCATATAATCATATGAAACCAAATCTCAATGACTATAACTATAGTTCAACCTTTATATATCGAATATTAATTTATTCTTTATCTTTTAAAATATATTTCTTAAATTTAATTTTGAGCCCATAGTTTAAATTGTACGTTATAAACGTTTGTTTGTCAACTAAAATTTTCTATAAATATGTATTCAATATATAAGCTATTTAAAAATTGAAATCGTAATAAATAAATAATCTTAAACATAAAAAATATATTTGATATCTTTTGGTTAAAAATTATACGGTGACTATTTTGATTATTTCTTTAAAAAAAACGAGATTCAATTTTGAAATAGACATATATTATATGAATAACGATAGAGAAAAGTGATTTAAAGATTACCACTATTAAATCATATTCAGATAAAGAAAAAAATCGAAAGGATTAAAAAATTAAAAATACATTCCATACACAACATTGGTTTCATGATAAGATGAGAAATGTGACTTAATGACAATAATTATTACTAATGTATCATTTAAGATAAACTCTTAAAAAATCTTTCCTTGAATAGTACCTTCTAAAATGATTGACATTATTTAAGATGAAAATCATAATTACGATGTATGAGTATATTTAATTCCATTACGCATCTTATATATATATATATATATATATATATATATATATATATATAT
>Ga0099822_1008539_pt1 | contig 13077 bp, 9 predicted proteins | sample CowpeawhiteBW_FD_76839 | JGI IMG/M metagenome (GOLD analysis project Ga0099822, IMG submission 76839) | Root nodule microbial communities of legume samples collected from California USA - Cow pea white BW | ecosystem: Host-associated > Plants > Roots > Nodule | place: USA: California | collected... | reverse complement strand
TATTTTTTAGATTATTTAATAAATTATAAATAGTTTAGTAATTTAAGCGGGGACGGGTATTTGGGCGGGTATATATATATCCCCATCCCCATCCCCATCCCCAGTTGAAAATTTCGGGTATTAACCATACCCATACCCATACCCAGTCAAAGCGGGGATTCCCCGTCAAAACGGGGACGGGTTCGGGTGATACCCACGGGCACGAGTTTATTTGCCATCGCTAAAGACATATCTTTAATTTAATTCGCAATTTAAGTGTTGATTCATAAACTTTATAAAATAGAAATTATATTTAAAAAATTTAAAATAATATTATTTTTTTAAAATAAATATTTGTATTATAATTAATATTTATTTATATATATGAAATTATTATAGTTGAAATTTAAATTTAAATATAATTAGTGGTGGATCTTCAGCCAAATTTTGAGGTGTCAAAATTTTGGTTGAATTATTCTTTTGGTTCATTTTTATGTTCAAAATTATCAAGTTGTTTTTTTAATTTTTTAAGTCTCAATTTGGTTCTGATTTTTAAAAAATTGATATACTTTGGTCTTTTTTGTTAAATATTTTGAAGCGAAAGAAAGATTTTTTTATCAAGAATTGACACTATGATTATATCAATTACATCATCAAATGAAACAATCATCCTTATTAACAACTTCAATCTTGATAAAAGATTCGATTCAATAAATTTAACGAAAATGACAAAATTGCATTATTTTTTAAAAAACCAAAACCAAATTGAGACAAAAAAATGGAAGACCAACTTGATATTTTTGAATGAAAATAAGAATCAAAAGAGTAATCTCAAAATTTGAATATAAATTAGGAAACACATTATATTTACTTTTTTTCATGATAATAAAACATAATAAAATAATAATTATTGTTATTATTATAATTATAATTATAAAATTAAATATAAATATTTTTTTATAATTTTACTATAATTAATTTTCATTTATAATGATTAAGTTTAAAAAAATAATTAAATAAAAAATATAGTTAAATTACACAAATAATCATTTAAAAGATAATATTAATAAAATAATTTTTTTTATTTAAAATACAAAATTGAAAAATAAATGTGGATAACCTAAAATAAACTTTTCTTTGTATATAAATATAGATGTATAAAAATTGATTAAAATATCAAATAAATGAAATATATTAAAAATATTAATTTAAAAAATATATTTAAAATTATATATTAAAATATATATAAATATAAGGTTAGATTAAGTAAAAAAAAAATCTACACAGAAAACAAAACTTAATGCAAATATCCGAAGTATTCCACTAAGTCAGACTAAACTGAGTCACCCTGTTTGATAACTGAAACGTAGTTTTCTTTGGTTAACTCATTTTGTGTTATCCAATATTAATGATTATTTTAACATTTTTTTATTTACTATATAATTTACCAGCACTATTCATATCAAAATAATAATATTTTCCAAGAAGTAGTATTCCCTGTGCTTGAATATATACATAGTTTGATTTTTTTTCTTGGACCCTTTATTGTCACTAAAACGTATCACACTTAGCAAACTAAACTCGTTTTTCACCAAGTTGATATTCATACTCCACGAGGGTGTTGTTTTTAAAAGTCGTTGAAACTCATAACATTGTTTAAATGATACCAAAAAAAGACGGTAATAGAAGATATTTCAAGTTAAGTATAATATTTATAAACTTAAGTTAAACATCCATAATAAGAATATTAAGATCAGAGTAATTTTTTGGTTAAAATATTAAACTTATTTGATATTGGAAGACCATAAAATTGAACCGTACAATATAGATCATAGATTGAAATACACTCTAACAGACAAGAACATAAAATTACATAAAATTGGAAATGGTTTAAGATTATAAATGTTGGTGAACTTTTGCTACAATTCATGGATATAGATCTATAGAATTTAGTGGTGTGGGACCATCTCACACCAACCCAACTGCTGTCAATAAGTTGATGTAACATCAACTGAAGAAGAAGAAGAAGCAATAAGATGTTGCAAGAGATATTTTTGTATTGGTCATTAATAAAGAAAAAATGATGAGAAACTCCTTAGAGTCAAAACCCAAAAGCATTATTCCATTGGTTTGGCACAACTGGTTGAGGAGTGAAGGAAAGGGAAAGAAGGCAATTCGTTTGTGATAAAATTGGAGTTTGGAGAGGGAAAAAAGTAAGAAAGACTATGATGATGATGTTATAGGTAGTGCCAACATTGGGATTGGATAGATTAGCTTCTAAGACAAGGAAAATCAATAAAATGGTGTAGAAAAGTGCTTAGTTAAGCTTTTTCTTTCTTTTTTCCTTCACAAGCTTGGTGCTATTTTTTTTTGACTCCCTCCTCTTCCTCTTCCTTAACCTGCAACATTTCTCTTTGCTGCTTCTTAATGTTGCCACATGTTACATGCAATGTTTGTCCTTGTGTTACCTGAACCAAACATCTTTGTCTCATCATCATATTAAGGTTTGTGCAAAAGTCAGAAAACTGTTCTTAACATGACAACCCTTCGTGTGTTGCTTTTTCTGGGACTCTTGTGGGCTGAAATTCATGTCATTTCTTCATACACTGAAACTCAAGACGGTAATGGTTCCCTTTTCTCGTTACTTGAATCATCTTATATTCATTAGTTACATGTTTCTCATGATCTGATTTGAACCTAATATAAGTTAGCTCACACTGGCTGAAAAACTGATGCAAATCAAAGAGACCCTTATAGAATAAGTGATTACTTTCTTGCACTTTGCTTAATGGTTATGCATCTTATGCAGTTGTTGCACTTAGATCATTAAAAGATGTATGGCAAAATACACCGCCCAGCTGGGATAAATCAGATGACCCATGTGGAGCACCATGGGAAGGAGTAACCTGCAACAAATCAAGAGTTACTTCATTGTAATAATCCAGCAATTAAACGTTATTGATCCTTGTGTTCTTTAGTATTGTGATTTGTCTTCCTTTTCATCACTTCTTGTAGTAATTTTAAGAAAAGTACTTTTCTGTCTGCACTTTGATTATAGAGGATTGTCAACAATGGGCCTGAAGGGGAAATTAAGTGGAGATATTGGTCAGCTTACAGAACTGAGATCCTTGTAAGTATGATTTTCTGTTTCTCTTTGGAATGAAACTATGGACTAGGATAACTGTTGCACCACACAATCACCATAGCAGATTTTCTCAACATTTGACTTAACTTTTGTTATTGAAAAGGAGAAACAGTTTTGCAAAGCATGTTTTGTGCTGATTAACATTGAGAATTATTTAACTGCTGCAGGGATTTGTCCTTTAATAGAGATTTAACAGGTCCTCTCTCTCCAGAATTAGGAGAACTAAGCAAGCTAAATATCCTGTAAGATTCACGAAACCATGTAATTCCACGGTGTTATTTCATGTAACTTGTAGTGATTTCCTTAAGGCCTTCCTTTCCTGTTTCAGGATTTTGGCTGGTTGCGGCTTCAGTGGCAATATTCCAGATGAACTAGGAAATCTTTCAGAGCTATCTTTCCTGTAAGAATAATAACCTTGGAAAAGCATTTACATGCACAACAAAAAAGTGATTTTGAAACTCAATGGACTTTTTCAGGGCGTTAAACTCAAACAACTTCACTGGAAAAATACCTCCTTCGTTGGGTAAACTCTCCAAAATTTATTGGTTAGACTTGGCAGACAACCAGCTCACAGGTCCTATCCCAGTTTCAACCTCCACGTCCCCTGGATTAGACCTTCTTTTAAAGGCTAAACACTTGTAAGTTTTTTTTTTTTAGTTAACACTTGTGATTACCTTCTTTTAGCTAGTGCAGCAAAGGGTAATGTGTACAAAATAGCACACCTTTCATCTTTTTGTCGAGTGCTAGTGGCTACATTGAGTACTGATTCAGTGTTATGATTTCTAAATTTCAGCCATTTCAATAAGAATCAGCTTTCAGGTTCCATTCCCCCTAAGCTTTTCAGCTCTGAGATGATACTCATACACATGTAAGTTGACATTTTTATTTTGGCATCATTGTTGTTTCTTAGTTTATGATATTAACCTTTGAACTTTTGTTTTGCTTTGTGATAGATTGTTTGATGGGAATAATCTAAGTGGGACTATACCTTCAACATTGGTACAAGTTAAGACTGTTGAGGTTCTGTAAGTGATTCCTTCCTTCAAATTTCCAATTTTCCTTTTGTTTGATTTAATTTTCTCTGATATTTTTCCGTATTCTAATTTATGACAGACGGCTTGATAGGAATTTCCTGACAGGAGAGGTTCCATCAAATCTCAACAACCTTACAAACATCAATGAATTGTGGGTACTTATGTTTGAGATGTGAACATGTAAAAGGATTTTAGAATAACATTAATGGAGATTTATACAGTTTTGATCTCTTTCAGGAATTTAGCTCATAACAATTTCACAGGTCCTCTACCTGACTTAACTGGAATGGATACCCTCAACTATGTGTAAGTAATTTTCACGGATTGGTGTTTCAGTTTTCTTTTTCCTTAATAATTATTGTTCAATCTGTAACCTTGTGCAGAGATCTTAGTAACAACTCTTTTGATCCATCTGATGCTCCAACTTGGTTCACAAATCTGCCATCACTCACCACTCTGTAAGTTATTAATTACAAATTAGAGTTTCTCTTATTACCTGTTTCCTGAACTTATGTAATAATATATAATCTAACAAAGAATTTTCACCGTTTAACCTTCACTGTGATGAAGTGTTATGGAGTTTGGGTCCCTTCAAGGTCCTCTTCCATCGAAACTTTTTGGCATTCCTCAAATACAGCAAGTGTAAGTCCCTAACTACTATGTTGATCATTAGTAGTTATACAGACAATAGAATGGCAATCATTATAATTTTCATTTTTTTACAGGAAACTACGAAACAATGTATTGAACGATACATTGAACATGGGTGAAAACATTTGTCCCCAATTGCAGCTTGTAGATTTGCAACAAAATGAGATTTCCTCAGTGACCCTCAGTTCACAATACAAAAATACATTGATGTGAGAAAGTTTGATACTTTATTTTGGAGATACTTTTTAAGACTTTGATGCTCTTTCATTTGTAAGACCTTTCCTTCTCTGATGTCTTCCTCATTTTTCTCAGTCTAATAGGAAATCCAGTGTGCAGCAGTGCTCTTTCAAATACAAATTACTGCCAACTTCAGCAGCAGGCTAAGCAACCTTATTCCACCAGCTTGGCTAATTGTGGAGGCAAATCTTGTTCTCCTGATCAAAAGCTCAGCCCCCAAAGTTGTGAATGTGCTTATCCATATGAAGGAATGTTGTACTTTAGAGCACCCACATTCAGAGAACTGTCCAATGTAAACACTTTCCATTCACTTGAAATGAGCCTATGGGTGAAACTGGGTCTAACTCCTGGCTCAGTTTCTTTACAAAACCTCTTCTTTGATAGTAATGACTATCTTCAAGTGCAACTAGCACTCTTTCCACCAACAGGGCAATACTTTAATAGGTCAGAAGTTCAAAGAATTGGGTTTGAATTAAGTAATCAAACTTACAAGCCTCCAAAAGAGTTTGGACCCTATTACTTCCTTGCATTTTCTTATCCCTTTTCAGGTAACTCAGAAACAATTCATATTTCAATATTCAACTGGTGACAGTGATTTACAACTAAATGTAAATTACTTCAGGTTCTCACAGAGGAGCTTCTCTTAGCAAGGGTGTTATTATTGGGATAGCAATTGGCAGCACATTTTTGGTTCTGAGCCTCATAGGGTTAGCTATTTACGCGATTCTGCAGAAGAAGCGTGCAGAGAGAGCCATTGGATTAAGTAGACCATTTGGTAATTATTCAATGCATTCATTTTCTTGTTATCAGAAATCAGTGTGTACAGACCCTCCAAACTTGGATAGCTATCATCAACTTTGCTTATCCACTTTCATTAATTTCTTCCAGCATCATGGGCACCAACTGGGAAGGATAGTGGAGGTGCACCACAGTTAAAGGGAGCAAGATGGTTCTCTTATGATGATCTCAAGAAGTGCACCAGCAATTTCTCTGAAAACAATGAGATAGGCTCTGGAGGCTATGGCAAGGTATTGCTTCTTATGCTTTCACATGTTTCTAAGTTCTTGTAAATGCTTAATTATTCCCTTTTTTATTGACTAAAGGTGTACAAAGGTGTTCTTCCTGATGGGAAAATAGTTGCAATCAAACGAGCTCAGCAAGGATCAATGCAAGGAGGCCTAGAGTTCAAGACTGAAATTGAGTTGCTTTCAAGAGTTCACCACAAGAATCTTGTTGGCCTTGTGGGGTTCTGCTTCGAACAAGGGGAACAGATGTTGGTTTACGAATTCATACCCAATGGAACACTTAGAGAGAGTTTGTCAGGTAACTCGCATGATAGGAACATTCAAGTACCAAGCTTATCATCTGTAGGAAGAGCAAAATTAACATTCAGTTTAGTGGATTGAATTTTTGGTATAAAAAGTCCTTTCATAGAACAGAAATATCAAAGTTGTGCACATGTTTCTGTGCAACTTATTATATAACTAAGACAAAAGCATTAATAAAGTACCTTAAATAATCAATGTGAATTGCAGGGAGATCTGATATTCATCTTGACTGGAAGAGGAGACTCCGCATTGCTCTTGGTTCAGCCAGAGGACTTGCATACTTACACGAACTTGCCAACCCTCCCATAATCCACAGGGATGTGAAATCGAGTAATATCTTGCTGGATGAAAATTTGACAGCAAAGGTTGCAGATTTTGGCTTGTCCAAACTTGTATCAGACAGCGAGAAAGGCCATGTTTCCACTCAGGTTAAAGGGACATTGGTGAGCAATGAAGTATATTTTCTTTTATGGCTTAGATCTTTGTTCCTGTTTAAGCTAAGAACCGTGCATTTTATACAATTAAATATGCTTGATGCAAAAAGTTCCAATTTTATTTAGTTTAATGGTTCAACATGTGCAGGGTTATCTGGATCCTGAGTACTACATGACCCAACAACTCACTGAGAAGAGTGATGTGTACAGTTTTGGAGTGGTGATGCTTGAACTAATAACTTCAAGACAACCAATTGAGAAGGGGAAGTACATTGTCCGCGAGGTGCGCACGCTGATGAATAAGAAGGATGAAGAACACTATGGTTTGAGGGAACTGATGGATCCAGTGGTGAGGAACACACCGAACCTCATAGGATTTGGGAGGTTCTTAGAGTTGGCAATGCAATGTGTAGAGGAATCAGCTGCAGATCGTCCAACAATGAGTGAAGTTGTGAAAGCACTTGAAACCATTTTGCAGAATGATGGGATGAACACAAACTCTACTTCTGCATCCTCATCTGCCACTGATTTTGGTGTTTCCAAGGGTGGAATGAGGCATCCCTATATTGATGCTTCATTTACCAAGAAAGACAATGGTAATGACAGTAGTAATAGTGCCTTTGACTACAGCGGAGGGTACACACTTTCAACAAAAGTTGAACCCAAATAGATGCTGTAGTATACATATTTTTGTCAGACATCATTTATTCTTCCTTTTTTTTTGGTCCTTCTTCATTCTCAAAGGAAGACATCATTAACTTGTGTTCCTTTTTTGTCTTACGTAAACTAATGTCGTGTATTCTTTTTGTGCTCAATAGCTATATTGCATGTAATGTTTAGGAAGAAATGTTGCAAGTTTATCACACAGTTCCAGCACGTGTTAGTCCAATGATGCTGATTTTAGTGAGTTAATATTTCATTTAGAAAAACCGGGCAAAACCATGAATCCTTGTCACCGGTTGTCAGATTCCACTTTTTGTGCCATGAATCCTTGTTTCCTTCATTCCAAGCTTTTGTTTAGAGATTACCCATCCTTCAATTTAAATTTACACGTTAACAATCATATATTTAATATGATTTTAAGAATTATTGTATACTTTTTAATATGCATATATCACAAATCATATTTTATTATTTTCAAATAAACGTATTAGATACGTGTCATGTTCTATACACGGAAGTTAAGAGCATAGTAAAAAGTTATCAATTTGGATGCATATTAGTAGTTTGTCTTTTGTTCTTACAAAATAATTATCGTTAGGTTGAAACAAGTTTAGTTAATACGTAACTGTCGTGTATGTGTTTATTATTTTTGTTTAGTCTTTACTATTAATTATAGTTAATTTAATGTTAAAAAATACCAATTGAGATAATTAAAACAATAACAGATATTTTAAATTAAGATAATTAGATTAATTTTATTCACATAATTCAAGTAATACATTTTTTATTTAATATAAATAAGATAAATACATGTAATTTGATATTATAATTTTTGTTTAACTTTTAATATATTATACACAGTGAAATTTATCATTTTTAACATTATTTTTTCTTTTTTTTTTCAATACTTTATTTTAACATTGTAAATTAGAAAAACAGTTTACGGACACTTATCATTTACTTTTGAACGTCAGTATAAACAACAGTTTTTGTAAATATGCAAGTTATGATTTTTACAGAAAAGGGTAATTGCCAGGTTTTATTTGCTTAGTTGTAATGTATGTCAGTGCCTATCGACTTTATACTATATATTTCTAAAGCACTTGTGTTTACATTTGCTATAAGTAGATAAAATGGTGATCTTATGGCCTAAGAAGTTTAGGTCCTGCATTAGAGGCTATCCAGGATGCGATCACATCCACAAGCATATCCATGTCCTTTGATACTTCTGCACGTAGGACTCTGGAATCCATGCCTAGTGAGTTCCCAACTTCTTTGGCAACTGTCTCCCATGGAGTTCCTACTGTAAGATTTGACAAAAGTTCACTCCCACGATTAACTGCATCGGCCATTGCTGGTGGAACATCTGGTAGGGCCTGCAAGGTGTATAATACAACTTATGGATAATAACTCTTTGGGAGAAATGAAGTTATTTTTTCTAGAAGTACCTGTTGTAATGGAAGTCCGTGATCTCCAGCCAGCTTGCGTATTGACATGTCAAGCACTGAGCTAATGGCTGATTCTGAACTGAGCACCTGAGCTAGAGTTGAAGTCTCATCAATTAAATCATCCTTGAATTTTATCAGCAGATTTCTGGATATGCCATAGTATGATTTTATCTGAGAAATTGGAAAGCATTTGATGAGGAAATGAAATGCAAACTAAGAAGAAACTCAAACAAAATTTAGAATGAAAAGTTGCTGCATTGAGAAATTACAGGAATGTCAATAAACAGGTTTTGATTCTAGACCCTGATTTTAGTGTGCTACACGCTTATTATCAGTGATAAAATTGAACTGGAATTGAATGATTATTTTTATATGAGAATCAAATTGTTTGCCAATACCTCGTACAATCTCCGATGTGCATGATATAACATCCCCTCCCCCTTTTTTCATAAATAAGATGCAATATGAGAATAACTTTAGCCTGTAGGATTGTGCAATAAATATAAAGAACCTACACCCTAAAATGGCATTCAGTTAAATTTGTCTTTTAAAGTGTGACTACCTAAACCATGAAATGAATACGATCTATAAATTCTGCAACCTAAGAATTTGATGCAGTTAAGAAAATGGTTGCAATATTAATATTAATTAGAAATAATATTACGCAAGCGGAATATTATAATTCTAACTCTATTGTAAACAAAAATATATATACTCGTTGCTGAAAATATTAGAAATATGAGATGTCACATACAAGTCGACGTGTCTCCTCAGGCTTTGGAGAAAATTCTTCTCTTCCCTTAACCAAATCCATGTACAAAGGAGGGAGCTGCTCAACTAAAGGAAGAACTTGCTTCATAATGGGTGGGCTAACGTTTTCCAGTTGTTTCAAAGTCATCTCTGCCTGCAATTATCTAAGATTAGTCATCCTAAAAGTAAAACGAATACCGTGCAAAGGAGTACTTTTGGTGCTTGAAAACAATAAAATCTATCCAACAAAGTCTTCCATGCTAGATATAACAGCAATGAGTATCAGAGCAGAGCAAGGAATGCAGAAAAACAGGGAGCATTGAAGCAAAATCCTAAAGGTATAGTTCAATTAAATTCCACTATGCAATCACTGCCATGCAGAAGTTGCACTTAAGGGAAATTACAGAAAGCTCTCTCGGGACTTGGTCTCATACGGGGCACTTGACTCCCTTAGCTATTAATATCATATACCAACAGCCTCCCTTTAGATATCCGAAAGTTCAACGTTTAATTCATTGATGAAACTCTCTTCAGTTGGATTTCCCAAATTCCCACATTTCGCTTTCAAAAGAATTTTGTGAGAAAAAGCAAATGTGAGAGATGCAATAATGTTTCATGGCAAGAAATAAGTATTTAATTTCTTAAAAAGTACTTTTCTATTTGAAGTTGCTGATTTTTCTTTTACATAAACTAAGAACATCTTGAGAGGGTGCCTAAGAGTTTGACTAAAAAGACATTATTTGGGTGAACAAATTAGTAAAACACTTATTCGATAAACAATTATTAAATGAAAGCAGCTTATTCATAAGCTAAACTATGAAATTTCTACAGGAAGGTAATAAGCCACTTCTGAGTCTAAATAATAAGCTTTTCTATATGCCTATTAAGTCTAACCAATTATACAACGAAAAAAACAGACCAGATAGTGATAGAAGTTAGAATTTGTCTATATTGGACAAAACTGTCTTACCAATTCTTTTTTCAACAATCCTAAGAGAAAGTTGTTGTAATAATATGCAATAATTTGGAAAGGAACCAAATTTTATTTCACATACCACAACTGAGGATGTTGATATTTCTACTAGAAAATATTAACAAATGTTTCCCTCCATTTCGAAGTAAGATTATAAAGCAATACTGACCCCAACTCGTAGAGTTGGTGAAGAAAAAATATCTGATAGAAGTGGACCAAGGGTTTGTGCCATTGGGACAAGCACCGGAGAGAACAAAGGAACAGCTGAACTTGCTTCCTGCAAAGGTGAAGTAAAATTTAGTCAATCATCATCAACTACAGAGAATTCATACAGAGGGAAATATTGAGAAAATATCTCCTCAGCTGAGGTAGATTATATATAATTTACTTTCTGGATGGCATACCTTGTTATTGAATGCCATGAGAACATTTCCAGATCTTTGCACTGCATATCTTGATCCTGATAAAATAATTAATTTATTGATTATCTACTAATCAAATCAATTTAATCCGTACAATCAAGTTTAGGAGAAGAATTTTAAAATACCAATCAGAAGATGGACCACTGATCCCAAAGAATGACCAACACCAAAAATAGGAAGGTCTTCGATCTGAGTAAATGAGTATCATTTAACATTTTCATTTAAAAAAGAAAATTGAAAACAGAAAGAAACAAGCCCTTAGATCACAAGTTGAAACTTACTGTTTCTTGCAGTGCGCGATAACACCTATCAAATTTGAACTGTACTTCATCTGCAATGAGGAAGTGATCAAACCCACTAGCGTACGGGGTTGCTATAATCAATATACCCCTAGCAACAGAAAGGGTTTTACGATTAGTTTTTTCCATCGGCAGATCATACATTTATGAGTCTCAAAATGATCCAGAGATGTAGTATATTTCATTGAACTAATAAGAGTTTGTCAGGGATTTAGAACAAAACAACCAAAAGGATCTACATTAACATAAACAAATTCTGGGACAAGAATGTAACTCAGGATTTTGGGAACAGAACAGAGGGACTTACTTTTCCGATAGACGCTCAAGAAACCATCGGTAGGTAAGCTGAGGGGCAGCTCCAACAAATATACCTCCAATAAAATGTACTACGAAATTGGGTCTGGAGCTTTTTGGTTTAAGAATCCAAGCTCCCTGAAATTATAAAATGAGTATGACAAAGTAGACTGAGAAAGACTCCAGAACAAAGGACGGTGTAACTGTTCTTTCCAATGTGCATCAGTGAAGAAAAAACCACATTGCTGCTTTTGGTATTTCAGAAAAGCTTCGAGCTATAAACGCACGTTCAGAGGTGATTGTAGAATACAAACTGCTTGACTATTCTAGAAACGTGTTTTAAGAACTCAGATTCCTCCCATATATATTAATTGCATTCAGCAGCTTCTTCTCGATAGATAAATAAAGAATCATCTTTATAAAATCACTCAGAAAAGGATATAGCCTTGTTCAAAATAACTTTAGATAATACCAAACATACTACAGAATGACAATCTGCCTGTATGATGAAGAATTTGAAAAAACGCGCCATTATCATCCAATAGAGTATATACCTCAACTTCACTCCAGTCTCCGGAACCCCACCAGCCATCCTGTGATTGTCTAACAGAATCTGTAAGTAATCTGCTAAGAAAGAAAATAAACGCATGAGTTGTAGTATGATTACAAACTGCAGTTTTTGATACCTAAATTGACAGTTTAAGGATATCTTGGGCTGTTTACTTCAGTTTTTGCATAAAATGACTGTATTCAGCACAGATATTTGAAGATTGAAAAAATATCTGGCATTTTTAAAAACTAAAAGTGAAAAAAAGAAGAGTAAACCCTTAATTTGAGAAAAAAAGTTACTGGTTTAATCTTTTGCTTTCACTTTTAATTACAGAAATATCAATTTTCACTTATTTCCAATTTTCCAAAATATTTCTACAGGAAACAGTGAATTAATTTTATGTCCGCCTCCATATTAGAAACAGAGTCCAGATTGGATAAAAAGAGAATGAAGACATGGAGAAGTCTAGAATCACTCACACGTAATCACCGTGCTAACACGAATTTAGCAGAAAGAACCACTTTGACTCCTTTAAAAATAAGATGGAGATTGAATTGCGGACAAAAAAATTGAGGAATAACATTGAATAGACTCCTCAAATATCATGACCGAAAAACCTATTAAGCCTTTTCACTGTGAAGATTAAAAACACAGCATTTCTCAAAAACAAACATTTCTTAGATTTTTCTTTCTGTGCAAAACATAAATTAAAAATTGGTTAGACATATATGATTTAGTCTCTTTAATACCTGCATGTAAAAGCTTATTAAATCAGTCATGTAAAAAGTTATCAATTGTCATCATCACTCCCTTGCATGTTCTTAATTTGGTCATTGTTATATATATATATATATATATATATATATATAT
>Ga0099822_1008536_pt1 | contig 13079 bp, 6 predicted proteins | sample CowpeawhiteBW_FD_76839 | JGI IMG/M metagenome (GOLD analysis project Ga0099822, IMG submission 76839) | Root nodule microbial communities of legume samples collected from California USA - Cow pea white BW | ecosystem: Host-associated > Plants > Roots > Nodule | place: USA: California | collected... | reverse complement strand
GTCGTATAATAAATAAAAATAGATAGAGATATAGATATAGATGTATTTATATATATATATAGTAAACCAAATGTAATATTTTATATACTTTCTTATTCTTAAAACTATTTAAGAAAATCAAATTTAAAAAAAATGGTTTATTCATTGTAAATTATATTATAGTATATTACTGAAATATTTTCTCTTAACCTTATTTTCCTATTCTTAAACCAAATGAAACATTTCATTTTTCTCCCTTCGTCTAAACCTCATTATAAAGGGATTTAAATATTCCAAGAAAGATATATTGTGGACATGTTGTGTGTAAATATATCTTCTGCACATAATTATGAAAAGCCTATAGATTTTAAATGTTCACAGTGTTTTCATTAGAATATGTTTTTTATATTTAAATATTAAGAATGGAGAATAAAAATTTTCATTTTTAGAAATAAGTGTCAAACATGTAAAAAACATGTAAAATACCAGTAACTAAAAGATAATAATATTTTGACTTATAAATGGATAATTTTTTCTTACATATTATATCTTTAAGTGATTTTAGAAAATTAAAAATGAGAAAAATGAAAAACTACTAAAAATTGACACTTAAAATTATAAGAGAAAAGTGTTAAAATTTAATAGTCAAAATATATTTTTTTAAGAGAAATATGTTCAAACCTTCTGGATTAGGGTTCCCGACTGATGAGGTTTCTTTAGTTCCTCCTTTGAATTCTGTCATCTGCATAAAGATTTTAAATTGCACACAAACTAATAAAGTTTCTTAATTAAGAAAGATTTATGACCTAAACAAAAACTGAGAGAGTAGAGAAAGAGAATAGTACCCAGCTTGGTGCATTTGCTGATGGATCATCTGATCCAATATGTGCCACATGTTTTACATCAGTTGGCATCCCAATTTGAAACTGTTCTTCTTTCTCGTCTGCAACAGAGTTATCACCATAATTTGTAGTTTTCATTTTTCAAATTCTTACCATAATTTTTCAGTTTTCTCATCATCAACCAAAAGGATGCAACAAAACTAAACAAGTTTCAGAAAAAAATACATCATTATATGGATACAACCCTCTAACGAAAGCATTTCTCTTCTATATATCAGTTTTCTACCTTCCATGTGTGTTTTTCTCTTTATATATATATTCTTAAAGAAAAATGTAGTTTTGATTTAAATCTGTGTGTGGGAATGGAGAATGCACTTACCAAATATTTGGGAAATGTATTTAAATCCTTTAAGGAAGCCTTTCACCTTGGTCGACATTAATCAATGTAAATAAAGTTTTGTTGATATATATAAATATATATATCTACAGCAGAAATCTTTCAGTTAAAATATTGGTGCTGATTGTATTCAATATTCAATGGAATAAGCTAAAACCCTTCTGAAAAGCAAAGAAAAGAAGAGAAAAAAGTGAGTGAATTGATAATGAATATGATTTTGATTGATATGAGACATTGAGAAAGTTTTTTTCTGTTACTGTAAGAAAAGAAAAGAAAAAGAAGAAGAAGAGCTATATACCTGTCTAGTTTGAGAAGAAAAGATTAAATTAATCATATTATGTATATGAGTTTAGAAAAGGTGGTAATATTGTTGAAATCTCAGAAAAGGTGAAGCATGAAGAAGTGAGGAAGCATTGAGACAGAGACATGCATGCATGCAGAGAAAAAGATATGCATGGTTGGTTGGTTGGTGTTGGTGGTTTGTGTGGGAGAAATAACCAACCATGAAGAGGGAGTCTTCAGGGTGGCATAATCTCAGAAGTGAAAACAAAAACAAGATTGGTTTTTTAGCCACCACCCTCTTCCTCAAATCAAAACCAGTAGCTCAACGTGTTTTTAGGTGAAAATCCAGCTATGTACCACTGTATTTTTCAGGTGCAAAACCTATATTTGGGACTCTTATCTTTTCTAAATCAAAGGTTCACAACTCATTCTTGGTGAACCATACAAAACGTAAAACCTCAACTCTTTCTATTATTAAGACAAATGTTTTATCCTTTCAACTTCTTACCAATTGTTTTGTTTATTTTTAGAACGATTGTATTTTAACACTTGCATTTTCTTTCTACATTATTCAACTCATTTTTATTATACAAAATAGTTATCAATACTGGATGTAAATAAAATATTAATCATTTAACAAAACATTATAGAAAAATGTATGTACAATAAGACTGAGTGACGTTACAAAATCAATTTGTAATGTGATATTTCTATACACACGAGTAGAACTTCCAACGGTATTCTAAGTCTTGATGTAAACATTTGAAAACAAAATTAAGAAAATGTGTACCTTAGCTTTCTAACACAAAAATGAAGAATTTGTTTTCATGAAGTAACAACACTCCCCTTGAGTACAATAGTTGTATACCGGGAGAGGGAGAAACAATTTTGAATATTATTATTATTATTATTATTATTATTAAGTATTTCATACAAATGTTTAAAATTTAAAAGTTTGAATTAAAGAAAAGGAAAAAAAAAATAGTTATGAGAAATGTATCTACGATGATGTAAAAATAAAATAAAATATTACATTTTCAAAGTTAAAAAATATTCATTCTCAAGTCTAATTTGAATACAAAATTACCAAGAATGACTATTGTCATGTGAAAAATTAGTAATTATATATATATATATATATATATATATATATATATATATATATATTTGAAAACACAAATTGGTATAAATTTTAAGAATTGAAGTATAATTTTTTAAAACTTACACGTGATCAAGAAAATTAACATTTTATACAAAGTTGGTGATTGTATTTAATTACAAAGAGAGAATTTTTTAACAAGAAAATTTTGAAAAAATAAAACAATTTAGTAAACTTTATCAATACAAAAAGGGTTAAAAAATTATTGTAAGAAAGTGTTGATCATATATTATCATATTCATATAAATTATTATTATCGATAAAAATACATTTATAAAAAATTAGATCATCATTATATAATGATATTGATTATTATTTTTTTAGTAAATTATATTTGCATTCTGTGGGTTTTTTTTTATAATTTTTTATATTACACAGTTTTTTTATTTTTATTTTTATTCTTTTTGGTTAATGTGTTGCATTTACCCCTTACAAAAGACACAGGGTCTGACGGGCTTTTGATTGGATAGTAAGATATAAATGTAATAATTCAATCGAATTGTGACTCACAAAGATATGTGCAAATCTCAAAAATCACAAATTATCTATAATCTATTCTTGTTACGAATAAAATAGTATTATGAATATCATTGTTTTTCCTTTATACTGTATTTCAGAAAACAAGTTCCTAAACAACTAGCCTTAACCTTAACCTTTGTAATAAACTAACTAATAGGGACCAACTTTGATGTCACAAAGATACAGTGTAAGATCTTAATAGAGTACTTAGCAGTAAAATTGATGCTTGTATATTGTGCTAGTAAAATGGATCAGAGCATGTAAGAGCCACTAATCGAATTTCTGACCACGTATCTGTGGTTCATGATGCTTTCATGTCATCCAAGCGAAAACGAGCCTGTTCAAAAAGAGAAGTTTCATGAGTTCATGGGTGAAAGGTTTAAAATGGATAACACAGGTCATCACTGGTCTCAATTTTCTTCTCAAAAAATATAGCTTTTGCATTGGTTTGAAAATTGTATACTAACTTTCCAAATATTAATCATTCACTTCAAACTTAATTTTAACCAAAAGAAATTCTGCAGAATCAAGATAATCTAAAAGCAATGTCATTCTACATGCATAAAAATGATCCAATATATCTTATTTCTTACCAGAAACTTGTGATTTTCTTCGAGTAGAGGAGAAAATGCTGTACAAAATTTCTCAATGTCAGCATTGATATCTCCGGTGCCTCCTATCACCTCCATGAACTTCTTCCTACTAGGAGCAAGCTTCATGACAACCTGTAGGAATAATTTGTACAATGTACAGTCAGTTTCTAGTTAAGAAAAAAGAACAGTGGAAAAAGACAAAATAAAACAGAAGACAAGGAAACAACGAAGACACATAGATAAGGTAAAACTGCATGGTATTTAAATGCTTTAATCTAAATTACATGGAATAATGTGAAGTGCGAAGAAACTAGAAGAAGCAAGCTTATTTATTGTTAGTGTAATGTTTTACATGATCACGGCATCATTAAGCTCATTTACTTAGAATTAGAAACCTTAATGCTAAATGTCTCAATACTGGAAATTAGGACAAATAAAGCAATAACATTGAAACTTATACTATTTCATACAACATTGAATATGAAGCACTGTCGTGATAAAGTGCAGAGGTGGTAGAAAATTGACAACACAATGATGCAAATGGTAAACTCAACATGACTTTCTAGGAAGACTATTTCAATGTCCAGCCATTGACATTCCACAGATTTGCAAGATGATTTATAGACCTCTAATAACTCAATAAGCTGTATTTTGTGTTTCTATCGAAACATTCAAGATTATATCAACAAAGAATTAAACATAAGATTACAGAGAAGCTTGAGCTAGCAAGCCAGCCATGCCACTTCTTCAGAGTCTTGTTATAGGAATCAGTACAAGCTTGGGACATTGTCCAATCTTCCTGGTCGATTAAGTTTCGGAACAAAGCCACCAAGAAATCCATTGCCCTGAAGATTTTACCGGTTAGTGAAATAAACGTAGCATAAATAATATTATTGCAAGGATAAATATGGCAATGACAACTAGTACTCATTAGCCAAGGTCTCTGACAACCAAATAAAAATAATTATCACATTAATGTCACAACAACTTGAGAAAGATAAGCAGAACTAGCTGAAGCTTCATAACAGTCTCAAGAAATAAAAGATAAAATCTAATTGAATCAAATTTAAAGGATTCATCATAGTTTCATACAATGACAACACAAGTTCCTGATATGTTGGAGAAAGCTAAATGACCATCATTGTACTCTGAAAAAAATGAAGCCTACAAAACGAATATTTAGATCTAAATCCCTTTTATGGTTATCCCTACGATTCCCCTTTAATTGTCCTCAACCTCTATTTATTGGGCTTTCTATTGGTCTTCATGTTATCAGCTCTTCTCACCGAAGCTTCTATTGGTCTATTTCTCACATGGTCAAGCAATCTTCAGAAAAAAATTATCATCTTTTTCCTCACCCCCTACTTTCTCCCTTATATTCTTTCCTAATTTTAAGCTTTCTTGTATGTCCACTTGTTTCTCTTTCAAGGCAGTAATGTTCTTGCAAAACATAGCTATTTTTGTTGCTATAAGGTAAAATTTTCCATTGAGCTTTGTTAGAATGTATGAAACTATCTTATAATATTGTAATCATATACTAATATGTTTAGAGCATGGTAGTAAGTATCATATGATAAAGGATTCATATAGCACAATATGATACAATTCGCAATCCCGTGATACAAGTTGTTGGAAAACTCATTCATGCTCCTGAATCAATGCTATATTATTAGTATCACACTTGGAATAGCATGAATCGAAATTGCAACCAGAACTGCATGTGAAACCAAATTTAGGTCTCATTCCTTTAGATCGAAGGCCTTGTATGCTAAGATATTCTTATCCGTGCTTTTGTGGAAGTCTTACCTACCAAGAAAGTCTGACTAAGAAATGCCTTAGCACCTCAGCTCAGTACGAATACAAATAGCAGCAACCATAGTCTGTAGTAATCGTGCAGTAGCAACCAACAACACTTATTTTTGGATGACTATAGTGCAAAGTTTTTTTAGTATCATATAGCCACTGTTTTAAGAACTTTAAGCACAGCAACAACAGTGTTTCTTAGAGGCTGTGTTACTGACACTATGCAAGAAATACACTACAATCACTATTTTTGACTATTCCGTTGCTATTAATGATATTTTTGCATGTTTTTATGTCTTATATTTAAGTATATGGTAAATTTTTTAAATGTTTATGAATATTACTATTCACTATATGAAATGATTTATGGTTTAAAATACAAGCTCTCCAATACATAATTTGTCTATCTAGATTCAATTAACATGGCTTAGAGTACCACAGGATTATTCAGAGTATCTAACATATAAGAGGTGACGAAACAAAATATCAAGCCTAATATGGGATGCAGACTATAATGAGTCTGGTCAAAAAACACAATTCAATTTATGTCTCCAAAATGAAGCATAAACCCAGTGAAAACCTGAATAACTTTTTAGCTTTCAGCAGTTTTTTTATCAGATCAGGTTAAATGGGTCCACATTTACTTTTGACTTAACGTAAACTCAAGCTCTATTCGTTACCAATTTGGTTCAAAATAGTCTGGTTAGCTGACTCATTTTGTCAACTCTAAAGAATATGAAGATTGCATCTTAAACTATTTTATGTTATCTTTGAGATTAATTCTTAGGGTTAGCTTATCTATTTTATTAGTTTCCATGTTTCCTAGTATCATTATTTGTTTAATATCTAGTTAGGATTACTATTATTATAAGTAACTTCAGGATTTGTGGACAACATCATCACTTGTAAGTTTGTAACAAATCACAATATCAAGAAGTATTTTTCACTTTCTTCCAATCTTTTCCTCACTCAGTACCTTAGCTCACAAAATTTCAGCAAGCTTGATAAGCTCCTTTGGTCACAAATAGGCCTAAATCCTTTTTTGAGTTCATCCACCCATTTTAAATTTTATAATTTACATCTCCCCTTGTTTTTCTACCAGTTTGTGGAGAAAAAACCAAGGTAACTAAACCATGTAGCTTGTGGCATGAAATGACCTCCAATTTCACCTCAAAGCTTGCTCTATTATTTGTCCTATTGAATCACCATTCCACATGTTCAGATTTACTTAATAAAAATCACTTGACTCCAAACCTTTGGCCTACAATACTAGTTTTCCATTTATTTCAAAGAAACTAGATACCAGTTATGGTTATAATCATTTAGAAGTCTTAAAAAGTAGACTTTAAGCTTAATTTAACTTTACAAAACCAGTCTGTGAGATGAGATTTGTATCACTTATATACTGTAAATTCACCTTATTTCTAGTCGATGAGGGATCTCTAACAAGAAAAAAGAGACAGCTGTCTCTACTCGTCCACAACATAAGTTACATAAGAGCATCAAAGCAAATTTGTAATGTTAAACATACTTGTACCTACACCATGCATGTATTCCGTATACATGCATTGATGTTTAATGTTTCTATACAACCTCTATTAATTATGGTCAGTTTCAAGTGACATTAAGATCCAAATTTTGGAAAGCATGCCTCAAGGGACTCTTGAGAGTTGAGATTTCTTCCATAACTTTGTTTCTAAGTATAGAGGCATTTTTTTTTTATCTAATCTTTAACCTGTTGGCCACTCAAACTTCCTACAGGATCCAACGTATGATTGAAATAAAAAAATTAACCCTACTACAAATTTTAGATAAAGTTCTCCAAAAAACAGATTTAGGAATGTCATACCAACAAACACAAGTTAAAGCAACTGCATGATGTTCATTACCTTGTCAGCCAAAGAAGTCCATTGGTGCAACTAGATGATGATTTAGCAGTTTTAGTTTCAACCTCCACCTGTACCAAACTGTACAGGTAGTTGAATCTGGATGGATTGGTGGAATACATATTTTCCAATCTCTGCCGATAAAATCAGAGAGGTATAGAATTAGAACAAATCATATGATCCCAACTTATAATTGTTAAAAGTTCAACTGAAAAACATTTTATGTAAATCAGATAGAAACCCACGAATTAAAACAAAATGAATCACAATCAAACACTATTGAATACATATAGCCATACCATGTTACCACAAGAAGAAGTGAAGAATAATACATTCAAAGCTGCACCAAATCATCTGACAAAGTATACAGTATCATTAGAGTCGGATACAACAGTTCACAAAAACATACCGATACGTTGCCACCTATGTCAGATTTAACAAGGGCCAAAGCAGTTCCAAACTTATCTGTTACAAGAAAAGTGTTAGCTCTTTTAACCATGACACATGTATCCGTTTATACTTAAACAAGCACTAAACCAGGATGCAATGGTTCACAATCTATTGGTGTTTAAAAAGCCGCAGATGCAGAGTTAGGACTGTAAGATAAAAATTACTTCTGCACATTAATAGTCATGGATCTAGAATGAAGATATAGATACCTAAGAGACCAAGAAAGCAAAATTAAAAGTAATCAACAACATTTTATACATTTTATTGATGAGAAAAGAAAAAATCTCGGGATGTAAGCTAACAGAACAGGATCAACAAAAGTCCACCATGGAAAAACTCACATTATGCATCTTACCTGGCTCAAAGAGGTGATAATTCATTTAAATTTAGCAAATATAGTATCATTTAATTGACCACAGATAAAAAAAAAAGGATAATTGGATTATCCCAAACCATTGAAAAGGACAAAATATATATGGAGGTAGTACTCTAGGAAATGTTAGCATCTATTATTTCTTTCTTTTAAGAGCAAATAACAAGGTAATGAACAAGACACACCTAGTACTGGCAATATGTGCTTGCACACTTCCAAGAAATGTTTGGTCAAAATTTCTCCATGCTCAGACCTTACATGCTCAAGTTCTTTCAGTGCAGGAGCGAAAACAGTCCCCTCCATCTTTGGGCTTTGCTGCACGAGACAAGACCAAACAAATACATTAACATCAGCTAAACAGATATCAAATCCAAACATATGTAACTGAAATTCACGTATACAAATATCACCTTTCTTACGCCAAGCAGAAAAATACAGGAATACGAAGCTAAGAAAGAAAAACTCAGAACATCAACGGGAAGAATGCAGATTTTATACAGGTGGAATGTGACATTAGTCATTGGTTCAACAGATACATAATCTATCCTTGTAGCGAAATTTCTAAAGTAGGAAAGTGAACAAAAATTCAAATTAACATCATATTGTATAAGTAGAGTTTTTACTCTATTTTGATAGCTTGTAATATAGGAAAAAATGAATTTCTTTAAATCTCTCTAAAAGTGGTGGTTTTAACTTAATTTCACTTATAACACATCAGAAGCTTGAACTTTGCTTACAACTAGTGATTCTAAAGCTTATAAGGTCATCACAATTTGCTTTCCTACCACACATAGTATGCTGTTAACTGAGATTAGGAAATTTTCAATGAACTAAGACTTTAGATCCTTGGATTTCTGGATGAGACACCCTTTGAGATGCTTAATAAAAATTGACAACTTCACTGAACAAATTGCAAGGAAAAATAAATAATAGCAGATCTTGCTCCTGCTAAATTTCCCTAAGAGCAGAAAATAGCAGGGACTTGCACAGAAATTGAAAGTGAGTTCAGAAAAAAAGAAGAATTTGGAATACCCATTTTCTAGATTTCCAAAAGAAAGAAAATCTAGATTTCATTTGTTTCCAGAAACAATGGGACACGCATTGATCCGTGAAGAAATAGAGAAGAGATGATGTTCATACACAGGAGGAATTGAAGGGACTGTGATCCAAACAGCAATTGCGTTGGAGTTAAGAGATGGGAACAAGATTCGAAGATTTTCCTCTTTCTCCCTCCTTCCATCATTCATTTTCAAGTATATATACGCAGAAGGAACTGCACTGTGAAACAACCAAAAATTATTATAAAACTTAAAAACTCACATTAAAATAAGGCTTAATTAAGTTGTAAGCATAAATTTGAAAACCTTTGCATAGTTTTTTTTACTAAAAAAAGGTTTCTGTAGTTCATTGAATTCTAAAAACTTAACTAAAAACATTTTTGTACTTCATTAAATTCTAAAAAATTTAAATTTTTTTGGTGTTATTAAAACACACAAAAATTTTAATTGAATTTTAGATTTTTTTTTATTAATTAGATCATACAAATGTTAAGTGAATGAAATAACTATTCTCTTATCACTTTACTTAGTTTTTTATATATTTAAAACTTTAAAGATAAAGTTTTTGAAGTCACTATTATATTTTAAAAAATTATGAAAAACTGTGAAGTTAAAGTGTTAAAATGTGGTATATGAAATAGTATTTTTAGTTTGAAAATCGGTTACGTGAAGGTAGTAGTATGACGTCTGTTTAAAAGACAATATCTTTACTTAAATACACAAAGTAGATTTGATTTTTTAAAATGTTTTATTCTTTTCATAATTAAGAAAATGAATTTTTTTTTTTAAAACAATGTCTCGAAAAGTATTAACTATTTCTTATGTATTTTCAATGAAATTGAAAAATCAAGATTTACGTAATTTTAAAAAATTATTAAAAAACTATTTAATTTCTTTAGATGAACACGATAAGAAGTGATCTTGATTTTCCATATTTACATTTAGAATGAGAGATTAGGTATTACGTAGTTTTTCCGAAAGAGTTATTCATTTAAAAAGTTTATTTTAATTTTGAAAATTAATTTTTTAGTAGTTTTGAAAAAAAATATTGTATGGAGTACTAAGAGGATACTAAAGTTACATAAATATCCATACCTTTATTTTGAAGACAGTGTGATGAGCGTGTCCATATAAGTACCCAAATAAAACATAGAAAAGCATGTTTTCATTTTTAATTTCTCTTTTTTATTTTTTAATATTTATTATAAAAATGTCATTTTATTATTATTTTAAAACATATTTTTATTTTTATTAAAAAGTTGGAATATATTTGAATATATGAGGTGCTAAATAATAAAAAAGGGCCAAAGTGTAAATACATAAATATGTATTGTAAAATGGAAAGAAATCCACTCAAAACTTTACTTACATAAGTGGTGCAATCAATACCATAGAGAGCCCGGGAGAACAAACAATAACATGTGGGCTGTTTCTTCCTGTACCCATATTTTCGCTATGCACCCCATAGCTCAAAAGAAAATAACCTTAATACCCTTTATTTAAAAATTATTAAAAGATTTAACATGAAAGAGACCTATTTCCAGGTTTGTAAACCTAGCCGTTGGACCTCCATACACTTTTGCACCTCCATACATACAAATTGTGCACCTCCATTGTCGGAAGACACACTTCCATTGTCGGATGGCTGCAACAACGTGCATATCCATTGGTCAGAAGTCCGTCTCATCAATGACGTGTCCCGTGTCTGACACGTATCAGAACATCGACACTCGTTGTACGACACATATCAATCAAATGTTCAATTTGAAAGACATTTTTTTGTCTTTAACATGATTTTGACATGACTCCAACACAATGTTAATAATCATAAATTCATTGATTTTCTAAAAAAACCTATAAATTTGTAAATTTATCACATAAGTTTTTATTATAAGTATAAAAATATGAAAAAATATTATATGATACTACTTTTCACTTTTTTGGATATTAGATTGATAAATTATATTCATTTTTATATTAATTGAGAATTTGTTAGTTAAAAGTTTAGAACTAATATGTATATGAATGCTATATCCCGTGTCTTATGTTTTCCAATTTAACCATATTTTCGTGTCCGTGTCGTATCTGTTTCCGTGTTTGTATCCGGACTTCATATTCGACCCCATTACTTAAAGCTTCAATGGTTTGCACCTCCATAGCTTGAACCTCCAAGCACCTTCATAGCTTAAATCTCGGCACTTCCATTGCTCAAAGTTTGTGAAGAAGAAGGTGGCTTGTCAATAGTGCGTTGCGAAGAGCAAGAGATAACTGGGTATATGAATTTGTTTTTTTTTCATATTCACGGTTGCTTGTTAGGGTGTATATGTAATACGATTTATTTTTTCGGATTCAAAATTCATTTCGAATTTTAAAATCTAGATTTTAAATTCGGAAAAACTCTCGTTTGTAAAATTTGGTATGTATTTGTACATAAATGATAATAAAATATTTTAAAAATAATTAGTTATAATTTTTTATATAAGAACCAAACGATATACGAGTTTTAAGTCTCGATCAGGAATCATTTTCCATTTTTAGTTCAACTTCAGGATTTTTTTTTTTCAGTAAAAAAATGCAGTCTTAAAATACCACACAAACATAAATAAACGCAGTGTGAAACCATTGATGTTGATATTTTTTCCTATAAAAATGGTAACACGTAATAAATTGGAACATGTGAACAATGTTGACATTTTTTATTTTAGGGTCTATTTGAAAAAAAAAATTGTAAAATAGGGTCCATTGATTATTTTTTTTAAAATTGGATCAAGTTGTTATTGGGGAGGATAACTTTCAAGATGAAATCGTTCTCCCGGCCGATTTCGTTTTTTTTTTTTTAAAAGTAATGTCGTTACGTGAGAGAACGACTTCTATTTAAAAGAAAAGTGAGGTCAAAGAAAAGTGAAGTCGTCTTCTAACATGACGATTTCACTTTTCAAATTTTTTTTTTAAACTTTTCACTTTTTCAGTTTAATTATTTGTTTTCTTTTTTCATTATTTTATTTTTTAAATATTTTAGAATTTTTTTCCTTTTATTTAATTTAACGGTTTTGCTTAATTTTTTATTTTTCAGTTTTGATTAAATTTTTATAAATTTTCAGTTTTCGTTATTTATATTTTTTTAACTTATCAGTTATCAATATTTTTTGAATTTATAATTATTTTATTTACAAATTTTGTTAGATATAAAAAGGTTAAATTATGTCTTTGGTCCCCATTTTGGAGTCAAAATCTCAAAATGGTACCCAAATTTTTAAAAGTCTCAAAATGGTCCCCTTTTTTGACAAAACGTCTCACGTTTGTCCTTCCCGTTAAGTCAAGGTTGACGCCGTTAGAGGGAGTGCCACATGTCAGTTCCTCGATTTTTTGAATTTTTTTATTAATTTTTTTTGAATTTTTTTTATTTTGAATTTTTTTTTGAATTTTTTTAAAAAATCAAAAAATTACCACGTGTCAAGCTGTCATCGTGCCATATGGCAGTGATAGTGACAAGTATCAGTATTACGCCACGTGTCATTTTGTTAGTCTCAATTTGGTCCCTTTATTTTAATTTGTCTCAATTTAGTCCCAATTTTTGTAAAAATAGAGCAATTTTGTCCCTCTCCAAATTGAAATTTTTAATTTCTGTATAAATGTACACAAATATTTCCATCAAAATTGATATTTCAAGTAAATATTTTTAACCAAATTAAGTTCATTTAATTAATATTTTACATTGAACTTTATTTAAAATGGTTT
>Ga0099822_1008535_pt1 | contig 13081 bp, 1 predicted proteins | sample CowpeawhiteBW_FD_76839 | JGI IMG/M metagenome (GOLD analysis project Ga0099822, IMG submission 76839) | Root nodule microbial communities of legume samples collected from California USA - Cow pea white BW | ecosystem: Host-associated > Plants > Roots > Nodule | place: USA: California | collected... | reverse complement strand
TTGTCTTCCCAAACACCCATATCTTCCTTCTTAATCATTGCAACAATAAGATCATCCTGAAGAACAAATTAACATATATATGGTTAAATATAGTTCTCATCTTATAAAATAAAATATAGAACATGCTAAAATATGCTACTTTACATTACCTTTTGATCCATTAGAATCATTTTCATATTTCGTTTGGAATCCCATGACTCAACATTCCACAAATCTACGATTTTGACAGCAAGTTTCAACGTTTCTCTTCTTCCATCAATATCCTTGATCATATCACATTTTTTTGCCATCTAATACATTACAATAAAATAGGTGTTAAGTTTTAACCAACAACACAACGACTTCAAAATAAATAAACGAAAAATAAAACAACAAACATAAAATCAAGCTACAGAAACCAACTAACAAAGGACAAATCATCTTCAACAAAATAAAGCGCAAAAAAATAAAAATAAAATTTTCATCAATAAAAAATGTGCATACACTTGAAAAAGACTTTCAATAAATACTAAACAAAAGGAACACAATAATAAACAAAAAAAATCTACAAAAAAGAAAATCTTTTAAACAACAACATCTGAATGTCTGCTAGAAACGTTGAACAAAAAATATCTGAGAAAAAAAACTTCTATAAGCGTCTTTTAAACTAAAAAAGAAGGTATAAAAACAAAATATTTCATCATCGACAACATACAAAAAGGTTCAACATAACAATAACAAACGATGAGGAAGAACAAAAACCATGGATAAAGAAAAAAAATGCATGAAGAACAATAAATAGGAAATAAAAAATATTTAACTATTAATCAAAAAAATAAAAAAAAATCAACAACAACGATCAACGGAGAAAAAGTAGTTAAAAAGTTAATAAAATGAACCCATGGAGAATAAGCAGGAATGAAGAAGAAGGAGAAATAGAGAAGAAGGAGGAATAGAGAAGAAAAGTTACCTAAAGAAGAAGGACTCAACTAACTTGGCTTGGAGAAGAAGGATTTTGAAATCTCACAACTAATGTCTATCAAACCATTTAACAACTTGCACCGCTAAAACACTACAATAGCAAAATGACAAAAATACCATTCTTCTAATACATGTGTCAATAAAGGAGAATATATAGTTCGGTAACTTCATGTGAAAGCGTTGTACATTTTCATAATCGATGTAACCTTTTATTCATTTTTATTTTACTTTATATTTATTTTCATAGAAGGAAAGTGCAAAAAGAAAGTGAAAAGTGTAATAAGCAAAATCGAGAAATCCAACAATGCAAACGAATCAGATGCGGATACCCAAATCGCATCCTGACACTCTTCATAAAGAATAACCAACTTTGGTTCTTACTTTTACGTGAGAGAATATATTATATATTATATAAACAACCATAGCAACATTAAAACTTTATGATTGGAAATTTAAGCCTAAAGTATTCAATAATTGTTTTCGTATCAGATACCTAAAACATCTTGGTTTTAGTTTGTTAGTTTTACAATAAACATATTTGTTGAGTTGAAAAAAAAAATTCGTTATTATATTGCAAAAACAATTTAAAAAATTAAAAGAGAACTATAAAAATAATTTAAATTAATTAAAAAGTCAATCTAACAATATAAAAAATATATAAAAAAATATTTGTTAAATCAAAATTTTATGTACATAATTTTAAAAACGTCGATACACAAAACAAAGATCAACTAACACTTATTTTTATCAAATTTTAAAATTTACGTATTATGTTTTATTATTAAGTTTTATGAGACTATTTTGTCATTAACAACTTACTTTTATAGAAAAGAACTATAAATTTAATTTATAATTAATTAAAAAGTCAATCTAACAATATAAACAAAATATAAATAAATATTTATTAAATCAAAATTTTATGTACATAATTTTAAAATGTTGATACACGAAACAAATATCAACTAACACTTATTTTATCAAATTTTAAAATTGACGTATTATGTTTTATTATTAAGTTTTATGAGACTATTTTTTGTCATTACCAATTTACTTTTATAGAAAATTAAATATTAATTTATAATATTAAAAACCTATTTAGTTTTTAAAAGGAAAAATGATTTATTTTAGTTCTAAATGAATAAAAAATCATACGTCCTATTATTACATTTTTAATTTTTTTTATTAGAATAAAATTTTAAGAGTCAATTTTACAGTACATTAATTATTATTTCGACATTAAGGTATAATATTAAGAAGTTATTTAAGTTTTTATCCATTTAAAAACTAAATTAAATTTTTATTTTATTAAAGAATAAATTGACATACGTCATACATTTAAAAGATTAGATAACAAGTAGATAGACCGAGCTGGGAAGAGATAAAATAAAGGCAAAAAGACATAGAAAAAGTTTGCATTATTATATTTTTATTAATTTGAAGGCACGTGTGGTTTGTGTGAGTAGCCAACCATTTTAGACAGGTCAAAACAAAACCTTTGTCGTCCAGTTTTGTGTGGCCTAACTAACCTTCTTATATCACTTGCCATCTTTATGGAACTTTCAAGGAAAATTTAGGTCTAAGTAAGAACTAAAAAACGCAGCAGCCACATTTTTTTGACAACTTTTTTCAAAATATGTCAAAAGAATATTATTTCAATGCTATAAATAATTAAATATAAACTTAAATAATTAGTACTTTTGAATGTATAATTGTTTCTTTTTTATCTTGATTAGTTAATATTTTTTTAAAACTAAGTGCCTAATAAATTAAGAAAGTTTAATTTAAGTATATTAACTATAAATTGAAACATGAAGTTTCCAAAACTAAATTATATGTATTTATTGAGTAATTTTTATTACTTCATCTACTAGGTAAGCAAATAAAACTCGCCTAACTCTAACTCAAGAAATATAAATAAATTTGGATACTTTATAATATTAAATAAATAAAGTTGTTAAAATAGGTAATAATAGTTGCAGAAACTAAAAATATTCGAAAGTATTTCAGTAATAAAGTACAAACTCGAGCATAAGAATAAAATCGAAATCATTAGATTAGAAAAAAAATTGAGTTCTAAAAATGATTTATGTAGTCTTAAATATAACCTTTCAACTTACTATACAAATCTAAAGTTTTTTTTTTAATATTTTTTTTTTATGTTAAACATAGTTGAAACAGTATACAGTATTAGTTAAGAAGTAGAGAAACTAAACAACAAGAAACTGGTGAATATTATCTGTCAAAATAAACGAAATAGTGTTTTTAACTTTTATCAAACATTTAATTAATTATTAGTTTTGAAATAAATATAAATCAATAAGTTGTCGTGATGCTTAGTTTTTTCAGTAAACGATTTCATTCACACTTGATACGTGTGATAAGGTAAGAGAATTTGTAAAACCTTTTATATTAGTTTTTTAAAATTTTTATTTTTAATTTATATATAAACTAATTTTAATTTCCAAAAAAGTTAATTTATATATATATTTTTCAAATCTCATCCAAATAAATCTGTATGTATGTTTAATTATACGATAATTACCTTACACACGTTTTAACATAAGATCGAAGGTACTATTAGTGTACGCTATATTTGATTGACGTGGCATTTTCATACTTTTTCTCAACTATAATTTACATTTAATTCAGTCAATTATAAATCAGACACAAAATTATTATGATTAAGATCATATGTTGGATTCTAGACTGAATCAAGTTATAATTCAATAAAAATTTGAGAACAAAAATATTTGAAATAGAAAACCACAACTCAAAACAGAACCCCTTCAGTTTAATTAATTTTTACTTTTAAATCATATTAATACAATGAAATATCTGTTAATTTTATTAAAAAATAATCATTATAAAAAAATCTGACTAATTTTATTTGAATCTTTTTTTCTACTCGAAAACTTAATGTTATTTCAGGTGGCTTTTAATTTTAATATGACGTCATGACCGTCATTGACTAATACCAAAATAATTGGAAGAGCCTGAATACCAATTTTCACGCAGCACCATTTTATATTACATTAAGAAGCCACGCTTCATTGCATAAATGTCTTTATAAAGACCAATTCTGTGCGCAAATTTTCTGGATCCGCGATCTTTCGTCCCTTTCTCTTTGACCATTTACCGGTACGCTCTTCTTCCAATTCAAACCCTAACTAGTTTGGTTGCATTTCCTTTTTCTTTCATCATTCAACGTCGCCATTTGTTCCGATTCACGATCCCTCACCTCTTAGCTTTTTCTTCTTCCGATTTTTTGTGAAAGATTTTTAGTGCTTAATTCATGCGTTCCTGACACTGAAGAGCTGGTACAGGTTATTGTTGCGCTAGTGCAAATGGCGTTCTTCAGAAGCGTATCTGCACTTTCTCGGCTTCGCTCTCGCGTGGTAACTGAGGAAAACAGTAACTAACTATTTTGCTTTCAGCATTGTTTGTGTTTGATTATTGTTTATGTGACTTGCTGATTTTTACTTTTGCAATGGAATGACAGGGTCAGCAATCTAATCTCGCGAATTCAGTTAGATGGCTCCAAACTCCCAGCTCCAGTAACACTGTATTTTCTTTCTTTCTCTATCCTTATCACTGTGTCGTTGGTGCTTGGTGAAAAGTTTACCCTGAACAGTGTTAGATGCTATGTTTTATCTGAGGAGGGTGTTGCTAATACTGTTATTGTGGTGAAGTTTGGAATTGGGTATTCTAGTATAGTTTCTCTTTGGACTTTGGGAGGAAGGATACCTGAGACCAATTGTTGTTTATTATAGAAAATGAAGTTGGCTATAAATTTTGAACTAAGTTTTACTTTTCTTTTATGTGGGTTATTGCAGGATCTTTATTCTGAGTTGAAAGAACTCGTTCCGGAGTATCAGGTTTGTTTTCGATTTTAAGCTTCCCTGGTGACGCTATTTTATATTGGATGCATTAATGTGTAATCCATATTTTTCAGGGTTTATTGATAATTTTCGGGTCTGCCTTGAAGTGTGTGATAGTTTTGTCATGTTTGTATTGTTTTAGGTTGGATGTGTAATACATATTTCTTGGGGTTTATCGTGTCTGCATCTCATTGAAGTGTTTGATAGTTTTGTCGTGTCTATGTTGTATTTTTGGTTAGTATATTGGTGGGTGAGGGATAATGTGAATTAAATTTTTGTTGTGCTCAACTTTCAATGCACAATATAGTTGCAGTGATTTGTGCCGTGCATGTGCTATTACAAGTCTGAGATTCTTGGCTAATGCCTTACCTGTTTTATAATTCAAGTTATTATTGATTTCATAAGCTATGTTTCCTTCGTTTCATTGTTTCTTTATGTTAGCTTGTAACATGCAAAAACACTAGTTAATTCTTGTAAAAGAATGTTATACCTCTCTACCTTATGTTTTAATCTATACGTACAAACCTGGTTGCAGGAACGGGTTAAGAAGCTAAAGAAAGATCATGGAAGTGTTGAGTTGGGAAAGATCACTGTTGATATGGTAATTATATTATCTTTTTAAAGTTACTAGTGGCATTGGAAGTCATCCTTTCTCCTGTCAATAAGCTTGTGATTAACTTATTTTTTGAGCACCCTTTTGTCACAATTGAAAGGTGCTTGGTGGAATGAGAGGAATGACAGCTTTAGTATGGCTTGGGTCAGCTGTTGACCCAGATGAGGTAAATATCTAAATTAACTCAGTCTTCACACTTCAGATATTTGTGAATTATTAAAGTGATTAGGTCTTGCTTAGGACTAATTTGATCAATCTGTAAAATCTTTATTGTAGCATTTTTTTGTTAATGTTTACTGTTTACCAAAGGGTTCTCTGAGAGCAGCCTGTTATATCTTACAGGGAATTCGCTTTAGGGGAATGTCCATTCCTGAATGCCAGAAAAAGCTTCCAGGTGCTTTTCCTGGTGGGGAGCCTTTGCCCGAGGCTGTACTGTGGCTTCTATTGACAGGAAAGGTATGCAATAGTTTTGGAAAATAAAATTGAAGTAATTATTTTGAACTTTGCTTATTTGTGACATAATGTATTACAATCCTTGTACCAAGGTGTTTTTATATCTGCTCTCAGTTAAGATTATGTTGTATAATCTTTGACTCATGCACTTTGTCACAGATACCAAACAAAGAACAAGTTGACTCATTATCCCAGGAATTGCGAAGTCGTGCAACTATCCCAGGTTCAGTTTCTTTTGCTGTCATAACTTGGTTATAATTACCTTGAAGCTACGTGTTATTCATCATTGCGGTATAATGGTCTGTCTCAATTAAGTGAATTGACACAACATTAATAGTGCATGATAATATGTTCAGGATTATATATATGATTATAACTTAAATTCTCTCTTGGTAGCTTGTGTGTTGTTTAGAACCGTGGCTGCAAAGGAACCTTATGGCTTGCATCTTAATTGTCTTTCTTTTGTATGTTTGGTTCTCTTTTTACGAATTGTACATCTGTAACTGCTTGTTGCTTAAAATATACGGACAAGCTTTGTTGTATTTTGTCTGGGTTGTGAACATTCACCCTTTGCTTTTGCTCTTGTTCAAATGTCACTCAAGGTGTGTCTAGAAATTTTTAACATAAAATTTGCTGGCTTGTTTCTGCTGTACTTGAGTCTGTGTTCATTCTTGGACTTATTATTAGTTTTTATTGCAGATTATGCTTATAAGGCTATTGATGCATTACCTGTTTCTGCTCATCCAATGACTCAATTCACAACTGGTGTCATGGCACTTCAGGTCAAGCAAAAGATTCCTTCATGATCTTTTTAATTTATGTTTTCTCTCTGTTCTTTTTAGCTGTAACTTTTCTTCTATAATTCAATTGGTTAATCAATCTGACTATTTTGCTAATACTTTAATAATATCAAGACTGAGCAAAGAATTTTGTTAAAAGTTTCATTTGGACGACAATGGATCACAGTTTTTCTCATAAAAAGCTGAAAATGGGAGGGAAATCATTTGATAACTGTGAGCTATATTTGACTGGAAATTCATGATTAACATGTCTAACATGTGCTTATACAAGGTTCAATTTGAGCTGCTATAATCTTCAATGAACCATATGTGGTTGCTTGCTTCTTTTGTTCTTATCCCTCTTGTTGGAGATTCCATACTGACTAGAGATATGACCAAATTATAGTATATAAGTGAGTGCAAATCTCTTTTTTCAGACCAATTTTGTAGGGTTAAATTGGATCTAAATTCGCTTTATAAGATGGTATCAGAGCTTATCCTAATAAGGTTTGTTATAGTTGTGTCACCCTTTATTAGGTCACTATCATACCACCTACGAATATCTAGTTTCACGTTTGAGATGTTCATTCATTAGCATGAGGGGGAGTGTTGGAGATCTCTCATCGACTAGAGAGATATGACTAAATTTTAGTATGTGAGTGCAAATCTTGACTTGTGAGTCAATTTTATAAGATTGAGTTAGAAATAAATTCACTTTCTAAGACCTCATCTAAGACGATATAATCTTGAGTATTACTTATGCTAGGTGTTGTTTGTTTTGCAAAAGATGAAGTAATTGGTGAGTATCATAAAATATTGGGTTGTGGTATATGCCTTTGGAATATAATGAAATCATGACCCCTTGGAGCTCCTTTGTTTCTCTTGTTGTTGACCCTCATATCACCATCTCCAACCCTCCCAACAACAGCCTTGTCAAGGCTGTTGTAGAATACAATGGGAAAACAAAAGTTAACTAAAAAATAAACTTATCATAAGCTCCAAAACTGTGTATAAAGCTATTTCCTTTTTGGAGATTATTATTTAATATACCAAACACATTTGAAGAGTAACACCAAAAACTTTTTCCATCAATCAGATAGCAATCTTTGAAAGGATTTTAATTTAAAAATGTTCTCAATATCCATCTAGATTTAGACTCTTCTCAAAATGAAAAGGAAGATGAAATTAGTTTATAATATCCTTGTCAATAAGGGGCATGATGCTTGGGGATCTATTTACATTGAACTTAATATCTAAACCGCTATAATAAAGCAGTAACAGCACTGTATCAATGTGTCGGAATGATGCCTACACTTAGTGAGAAGGATTTCTGGATGGTGGGAAATCTGAATCAAGAAGCAGCCAGGCTTTGGAAGATGGACGGAGGATACTCTTGAGGTATCTCAAGATTTGAGATTTAAGACATGAAATAACTATAGGTGGAAGGCAAATTCCATGTTGTACCTGGATACTATGACACTAAATTCTTATCCATTTATCCTACTCTGGAAGTAATTTACACCTAAGTTGAATGGAACCCATATTCCTTTCTTTGAAAATGGTCTGCCTCCTTTAACATTCAGAGTCTATATCTACATTCAATAAAATATTAATAATCAGACAATCAATACCTTGTTTCATCAATCCAGATTAAATGTATCTGGGGTCATTATGGGTTTTTCTCAGGTCATTCCTCTTTAGTCACAGTGAGGGCTCTATCTGTTCATTGCTAAGCTGGACAGATCAGAGGATTTTCCACCTACTACTGTCACATAAGTTTAAGAAGCTCCTAACCTCTTTTCTATGATAATTGTTTCTCTTTACGTTTTCTTGTAAATAGAAACAATTGATTCACAATCAATTCATTACATTTTTCAGGTGCAGAGTGAATTTCAGAAAGCTTACGAGAGTGGGATAGCTAAGGCAAGGTAAAATTCTAAATGGTGTTTGTTTTATTTCCAACATTATATGTTACTCTAGCTGTTTTACTGCTTGGATTTAGGTATTGGGAACCAACTTATGAGGACACCTTGAATTTAATTGCACGTTTGCCAGCCATTGCTGCTTATATTTATCGACGGTATGTAAAGCATATCCATCCTAATCAAAATTACACATTTGATATTCTATAGGATGTGTATTATATTATACACACACACACACAAAAGAACAATCAGAGATATCATAATATCATATATTTTGTGCGATGACTTGATCAAAATTGACAGATTCATACTGGCATCTGATGTTTGAATTAACTTGTTATTTTAAAGGAAATACAAGGATGGAAAAATCATACCATTGGATGATTCTTTGGATTATGGTGCAAACTATGCTCATATGTTAGGGTTTGATGATCCAGAAATGCTGGAGTTCATGAGGCTTTATATTTCCATCCACAGGTTTGCATTCCAATGCTAATGATGACTTGTTTTATGATCATGATCTGTTGTGTATGGCTCCTGTAACTACAGCAACCCCAGTTATTGCTAATGATGACACATCATTGATAGTGACAAGTTGTATGGTTCTCTTCTAATTACAGGCAATTGCAATTTCTTATGTTTGATTTTTTTTTTCCTAAATTTTGTTTACAGTGATCATGAAGGTGGAAATGTTAGTTCGCACACAGCCCACCTGGTAAGTTACTTCCTTTAATCAATCTCTTTCTATCCTGTATTATTTTTTCTTTATTAAATACTAATATGTATTTTTAATATGAATCAAGTAAATGCCTGCGTTTTCTTATATTTATTGTTTTAATGTACTGTACTGTGTTTACCCCTCAGGTCGCTAGTCCTCTATCAGATCCTTACCTTGCATTTGCGGCTGCTTTGAATGGTTTAGCTGGTCCCTTGCATGGTTTGGCCAATCAGGTAATTTTGTTGTTTGGTTTTCCATTTTTATCTGTTTTCTGTTTATCTGATATAAAATTTTCTTTAGTTCATCTTTCTGTTCAGAAATCGTATGTGGTTTTAAATTTTACTCATATCTACATTTTTACCATTTTTAGTGACACTTCTGCTTTACTATTATTTTGTTCTGTTTACTTTAGTCAGTTTATATGCAAATTCATATAGGTTTGATTTTTTTCACTTTTATTATGATGCTACAGGAAGTTCTGCGATGGATCAGGTCAATAGTTGCAGAGTTTGGAACTCCCAACATAAGTACAGAGCAATTGGCTGACTACATTAATAAAACATTGAGTAAAGGCCAGGTAATGTCATAACTGATAGGAATCTGGATGCTAAATTGTGATTTTTTTTTTACTTGCGTTTTGCTCAATTTTTATTTTTGTATAAACTTTGAAGTAATGAAAATTATTATGGAAGAGCTGAGGATACGAATTACACTTCAAAAAATGAAAAGAGAATCAATTGAACAAAGCATGCCACTGTGTCCAATGTGTTATGTTCAAAGTGTTTTCCTCCTGAGGAAAATCATATGTTGGCTGGAGGGCATTATGGTTCTTCAGTTCCCTTTTATGTATTTGCACATGCACACACCCAGCCACAATTTTTCCTTTTACAATACAAGCCTTCCCTAACGGGAAGTTTCTACTAGAAAATTTAATCGAGGTTTTAGTAGACCTTCAAAATAAGGAAATGATATATTTAATAAACATATTATGCTTTATTAGTGTAAGTTTTTTGTATGTGATAATATGTATATCTTTGCTCCAAATGATTTAGAGAGAATACCACCATCTACTTCTAAGGTAATATAGGCTTTGGCTTTTTACTTTTGGATCTTCAGGTTGTGCCTGGATATGGGCATGGGGTTCTGCGCCAGACAGATCCAAGATACACGTGCCAGAGGGAGTTTGCTTTGAAGCATTTGCCTAATGATCCACTTTTCCAGTTGGTAATCACTTATTTCCCAATTCCAGATTGTGTTTGCTTTGGAGTGTCTTCTTGCTACACAACCAACCCTCTATTCTTGCGATTTAATTTCTTTATGATCTAATGCGACTGTGACCCTTTCAGGTGTCTAAAATAAAAGAGGTTGTGCCGCCCATTCTTACTAAGTTAGGAAAGGTAATGTTTATGTTTTCATTTTTCAATACGTTTTATGGAATTATTTATTCTCAACTTCGTTCAGACTTTAAATAGTTTCATTATGATGCAAGTATTGACTTTTTCCAGGGTAGTCAGTCACTATTTCTTTACACAATCATGTGAATTTGTATCTGATCCTTTACATTCTAAGTTGAATCTGTTTGCTTTATATTTTGCCACACGTTTTCATGTAGTCCCTCCCACATTTAATTCGATACAGGTTGAACTATAATAAATGTTACTCATTACTCTCTTTGCTATTAGTGGGAATTTATTGCTGATATGGTTGAACTTTTCGTGTAGGTTAAAAATCCATGGCCTAATGTTGATGCTCACAGTGGAGTGCTACTGAACTACTATGGTCTAACTGAGGAAAAGTATAGTGTTACTTCTCGCCTGTTGGATTTGAAATAGTTTTCTTTTTTCAATAAATTTAGGGTGAAAACTGAATCTAACGATCTGTGAAATTGTTGTCAACAGCTATTATACTGTTCTATTTGGTGTATCGAGGAGCTTTGGAGTTGGCCCTCAGGTCTGTCGTTCCCCATTGTTTCCTTGTTAATATTTCTCTTTTTGTTACCTTGCGATAGCGTTTCTCTTTTGATGGTTTCAGTTGATATGGGATCGGGCTCTTGGAATGCCACTTGAAAGGCCAAAGAGTGTCACACTGGAGAAGCTCGAGCAATTGTGTGCCAAATCATCCTGAAATTTAAACTGCCGTTTCTCTGTTAATAATGACTAAAACACACTGCGTTAGATGTGTGTTGTTGAGTTAAAAAGTTTGGTATGATTGTAATGAGCAATATTCATTTCCCTCCTCCATCGTTTCTATTTTAGAAGATTTTTGTATTTAGGTCGTTTTCGGGTGGATTTTCACCCTCCAAAGTTGTCTTTCCACATTTTTGAATAAACTAATTATTAGGTTTGAAGGAGCATATATAAGAATAAAGGCATTTAGTGTCCTGGGGTTATCCCCTTGTATTCTTTCCACAAATGATCGACAGCACTTATATATTTTGAGCCTTCCCTATGGATGAATGTAACTTTCTCGTATTAAAAAAATAAAAAAGACAGCACTTTATTCTTTCAATACTCTCCAATACTTTTATCGGCTGAAATTCGTAAGAGTATTGTCAAGTTCTAGTTTTGTGCTCTCAAATTTTCGGGATGCATTTTCTTATGAAATTTTCTACTCATTCATGCATGTAATTATAGACTCATTAGGAGTATTGTATAGGAATTATGAGATTGGAACTATGTAAATTATGATGATGACGGTGATTTAGTTTGAAGAGTGTTTTAAAATGTCACTATCAACGATTAATTTGTTAAATTATAAACCAAACGTTGTTTTACACAATATATATTTAATCTGTATCCATTTTAAAGAAGTTGAATTTAAATAAAACATGCTGCCGATTATGACACTTGCGAACTGAAACGATGAACATATGGTCTGAAAAATTGAAAATAAAATATCTTAAGATTTGACTTAGCATTATTTATGTAGATTTTATTAATTTCATGTTTTTGTTCTTTTTTAGATTACCATATTAAATTAACATAATACTAAGGATCCTAATTTTATTCATTAAAGTATAGCAGCGATGGTTCTATGCGTATAGTGTGATGTTCTTCATTTTATTAGTTATGGTTTGTTTGTATTCATATATACTGGGGTCAGTTTTTTTATTAACTAACTAGATTATTACCTTACCTTTTTTTTTATCGTAAATACTTTTTTATACAATTTAAATTTACAATATAGATTGTTTCAATATATAAATGATAACTTATACAAATAAAACTTATGATAAATAATATATCAATTATTAATTATATGCTAAAGTTACAATGAACCATTAGGTTAAATTTATCTATTAACAAATTATTTAAAGAAAAATGATTGAAATTCAAAATAGAGTTTAAAATAAAAGATGGTAAATTGTACAAGATGCGAGATTAAGTATGATAAAATTAAGGTTTAATAGTATTTTTATTTAGTTTAATTTAATTACAAATTTAGTTTCTAGGATTCCGTTGGTGTTAACTAAGTCACCCATACATAGGAAAAATATGTGATTTTAATCTATTATATATAAATTGTATCATCCGGATCTTTCAAGCATTGTAATTTTATAATTATAGTTTTTTAATCCATCGTTAAGCAATGGTGCATATAAAACTCTTCTTCCATTTTTCACTCTCTTCTTGCATGTAAACTTTTCTTTTCCTCTTTTTTTTTTTTTCTGAGTTTATTTTTTCCCTTTCTTTTTTTTTTTTTTTTCAAATTTCACTCTTTTTTTTTTTTTTTCTTTTTTTGTTGGATGATTTTTG
>Ga0099822_1008532_pt1 | contig 13083 bp, 4 predicted proteins | sample CowpeawhiteBW_FD_76839 | JGI IMG/M metagenome (GOLD analysis project Ga0099822, IMG submission 76839) | Root nodule microbial communities of legume samples collected from California USA - Cow pea white BW | ecosystem: Host-associated > Plants > Roots > Nodule | place: USA: California | collected... | reverse complement strand
AAAAAATATATAAATAAAAAAAAATATAAAAATATTTTTTTTTTTTTTCATTTTCAATGTGAATAAAAAATAACTGAGAAAAATTTCCTAATAGAAAAACGAGCAGCCAACTTTTCTGACAGAATTAATCTTATAAAATGCTTCACATGAATAATAAAAGGATAAAAAAAAAGTTTATTTTGACAGGGTAACACATTTTGATTGGAATGATAAGTAGTTTTCAAAGTTGATATTTTACAATGTGTGGCCAATGACTTCGGATCTGGAGCTGAGACTGAACAACAACAATATAGAATTACATATTTGTTGTTATTAACGCCTCTTTCCTCAGCATGCTATGCCAAACTACTTCACCATCTCTGCGTTGGCATCAAGTATCATTCACATTTTTAAATACAATTCAATTTTTAAACACCTGTGTTCTTAAACTAACACCATCCTAAGGATCTTAATAATGCATATACTTTTGTGCTCACAGATCTCTTATATATCAAAATTATTGCATGTAATGATAATCATTAAAGCAAATATTACATTTAATTTGTTGCTAATAACCTTTTAAATTCATTACATCTTTTCATATCTAAAACATTTTAAAGTCTCATTCTTTCTTCTAAAAAATTTGAACTTGTGTGAACTTTATGATATGGGTTAATTTTGATATAGATAATTGAGCCACACCATAGGTAAATATATAAATCATTACAAAAAGATCTCCTTTCAACAGTCGATTTTTAATTTTTAAAAATATTAAATATGTATACTAATTTATAAAATAAAAAATAATTATTATTATATGAATAAAAAATTATAATTGTTACTATTTTAACAACTGATAATTTTTTATTTTGGAGAATAGTATCTACATTATCACATGACTAACAATTTGTTGTTATTAAAATTTATTGTTAACGAAGAGTTTTATAATATTAAATAATTTAACACAATTTTCTAAATAATTATTACTTTTTTATAACATCTAATTATACATAATTGACAGCTATATTTTTACGATTTAATTGTTGTGTTAAGTATATATATTAAAACGTATCTAAAAAATTAAAAGCATTTAATAGAATTTATTGAGTATTTTTTCATCAATACTTGATAGACGTTTGTCATAAATGGCTATGTTCCAAAAAGTTGATATTAATAAAATAACCCTAAAATATTATAACTCATAACACTAAATTATAAATTATATTTTTTTCTGTGAAAAAACGAAGTGAAAACATATATTGCAGTTTACACAAAAATATAGGAAAACAAAACACAAGTAAGATCTTAGGAAGAACATCATTGTCAGTAATAGTGTCGGTGATGAAGTGAGGGAAACACAAACTCTCACTCTCTCTCTCTCTTTCCCTCACTCATTAATATAATAGTTACTGCATCAACTTGGGTTTTTGTCTCAGTATCATACACTGTGTTCCCCACCTCCATGTGCTGCTAAAGCTGCTTCCTTTCTTCTGGGTCTTCATGTTTCACTTCCACTTTAAGTTCACTACTGATTCTCATTTCTGATCCTTCCCCATTTAGATATTTTTTCCAGATTCATTCAAAGACACCCTTTGCAGCACAAGAGCAGGTTCAGATCATGGGAGTGGATTTAAGGCAAGTGGTGGCGGGTGTGCTCACCCTCACAATGTTCGTCATGCTCATACACATGATCAAAAGGGACCATTTTGATGCTGTTGATGTAAGAATTTCTTGCTCCTTCTTTTTCATTGCTGTCTCTAGCATTACACACACCACTTCATTCCATAGGGTACTCTGAATTGTTATTGTCAAACAAGTACCCAGGGATCTGGGTTGGTACCACAATGAACTCAATGAAACTCAAGGATCAGGTGAAACCCATGTTGTGTTTGGTTTTGTAGAGATGATAGATCCTTAATTGTCAGGATTCATAAATTGAGAAAAAACATCTGTGGCCAGAGAGAGTGATTTCAGTTCAGTACATGTCCTAGTTCTTTTCTCATGCATATTTCTTTTGACTAATTATTCCTCTTGTGATTTCTCAGTATAATTACAATGAACTTATTTCAATGGTATTTTTTTTTACCTTTTGCTCTGTAGGATAAACAACCTGGAACAGAGGATTTCAGCTTTGAAAATACAAACTTTGAGACTACTCATGTTAGAAAGAACATAGGGATTTGGAAGGGAGATGGTGATGAGTTAAAGCCTTGTTGGGTTAAGCCATCTGAAGGTAAAGTTTGATTTTAAGGTCTTGCAAATATTCAAGGAACTTATGTCGTGTACTAGAAAGTGATACCTGTGAACCATCTTTTTGTCGGTATTAATTAATATTCTGGCAATGACTTTCAGACAGCAACAGCAACGTGGAGCAGACTGAGGGGTTTGTTACCTTTTCATTAACCAATGGCCCGGAGTACCATATATCTCAGGTAACATTCAACAATTGTTCTTGTCCCATTGAAGAGTTGCTTAATCTGTTGTTTAATCTTCAACAACTGTTCTTGTCTCATTGAAGAGTTGCTTAATCTGTTGTTTAATCTGCATATCATCTATAACTTTCCCTAAATGCCTAATATTGATTTCCATTTTTGATTTTGATTTTTCTTATTATCAACCTTCTTGCCTGCTGCTCTGTCAGTTCCCACAATATTGAGTGTTAGTTGTTAGTTCTATGCTATTGTTTCATAACTCTTAGTGAAGTTTGAAGTTTGATCATGAGCTATGTATGCGCGCTTCTTAATCCAAAATTTCAATTACTTCTTCCCACATTATGTAATTTTCTGTTAATTCCTTATTCAGATAGCAGATGCAGTGCTTGTTGCTCGTAGTCTTGGGGCAACACTTGTGATCCCTGACATCAGAGGAAGCCAACCTGGTGACAAGAGGTTAGTGCTGAGGAAATAAATGTTGATGCAAATTGCTTCTTCTATTTCAATTTCTACTATAGTTGGACAAATTAGTGAGTGAAAGGGGTGTGAGGAAATTTTGCATATTTTTTAAGAATAATCATAACAGTTTTTGTAGCTTGTTATGCTTTCTACTGTGATTGATGGTGATCTTATATTGCCAGATGATGGTAGAAAAGACCAGCCAAGTTTAAAGTTAAAAACTGGAAAAATGACTCAAGGTTCTATGCTTTTAACAGATGAAAAACACTTCTATACTTTGTTATTTTCATGCTCCATTCATATTCAAACTTGTTTTGGATGCAGCATAATTTGAAAATGCCACCTTCTGATGACATTGTGACATTGTTAGATACCTGTTCCACTCAATTTGAAATAAGTCTAACCTACTTTGCATATGGCTAATATAACTTATGTCTCAGGAACTTTGAGGACATTTATGATGTCGATGTGTTCATGAAGAGCATGGAAGGAGTGGTCAGAGTTGTGAAGGATCTTCCTTCTCGCGTGTCAAAGCATAAAATCGCAGCCGTGAAGGTTCCGAATCGGGTTACAGAAGACTACATAGCCAAACATGTTGAACCTATTTATAGATCAAAGGGGAGTGTGAGGCTTGCCACTTACTTTCCTTCAATAAACATGAGGAAGACAGGGGAAAAAAGCGATGCTGATTCTGTTGCATGCTTAGCAATGTACGGAAGCTTAGAGTTGCAGCAAGAAACACACGAGCTTGTTGACTCAATGGTCGAAAGACTTAAAACTTTAAGCCGAAAATTAGATGGCCAATTTATAGCTGTGGATTTGAGGGTTGAGATGTTGGATAAGAAGGGATGCCAAGGAAGTGATGGTGATAAAGAGAAGAGTTGCTTCAATGCACAAGAAGTTGCAATGTTTCTGAGAAAGATTGGTTTTGACAAGGATACTACTATCTATGTGACACAATCTAGGTGGGATGAGAGCCTTGATTCTCTTAAGGATTTGTTCCCTAGAACATATACAAAGGTGAGATTTTTGTTCTTACTTCACCTTCACATACACAAACTTTGTTTGTTTAATGTTCAGATATAAATTTCATAGTTTCTGTCAAATTGTTTCAGGAATCTATCATACCTGCAGATAAGAAGAAAAAGTTTCTGGATTCTGAAGATTCTGAGTTGGAGAAAGTGATTGACTTTTACATTAGTTCTGAGAGCAATGTTTTTGTACCAGCAATTTCAGGTCTATTCTATGCAAATGTAGCTGGTAAGAGAATTGGGTCTGGCAAATCACAGATACTGGTTCCAGCTTATATTCCAGATTCATCTGCTTCTGCCTCCAGTTTCTTGTCCCATTATGTCTCCAAGAAAAACCACTTTGCCTATTCTTGTTACTGTTAGTTCCAAGGGAAGACATTCTTAGTATCATGTAGCAAATGTTGTGTACCAATTCTCCTGAATGATGCTTTCCAAAATTTACCCTTTTGGGGAATTTCAGTGTTATGGCCTAAGGCTTTTTTGCTTGAGTTACTCTCATTTCACATGTACACAGGGCTTTCTCTGAACTGGTATTTAGTTTGTAAAATTATGGCTGCTACCATATTTCATTTTCATAGCTGCTCAAACAATTGGTATTCCATTCATTGGATGTTTTAGGCACAGCATATAATATATTGTTTTGTTGGAGATTCACTGCAAATTAACTTGTTCAGTACCAAAAACAGAGAAACAAAGCATTTTTGTTCTGGTATGGTAAGAGTTCATTTTATTTTCTTCAAAAGATGGAGAAGAAAGATGTCTATTGAGATTAGATATTGAGTTATCAAGAGCTCTATCTATAATATTCTGTTGCAAGTTCCTACATTTTTTTACTATTCTCTGTTATAAATGGATTTATTCTAATTTTATAAGTCAATTTTACAAAATTGAGTTATAATTAAAATTCAATTCTTAACATCTTCTTATAACTTATATGAAAGGATAGATTTTATAGTAATAGCTGATATAGGGTCACAATTTATGTTCTTTGTTTGTTTTCCTTCTATCTTTATCTTCAGGTTGACAAATCTAGATATGTTTATGTTGCTGAAGTTTACATAAAACTCAAACCAAAAAGTTTTGTTTCAATAATTATTTGACTTTAAAGTATCTTTTTTAAGAAATAGTATGAAAGAGAAGACAAAACCACATATTGCATCAGCATTTAGGTAACTGAAATTCGATTTCGTGAATAATTTTGGAGTCATCATGATGTAAAGTATCCATTAATTACTTTTATATCAAGTCAATAATTAAGAAGGCTTTTCGCTAATAAATGTCCTAGAGATATTACTTAATCATAATTAATATAAATCGAATATCGTAAAATTTTATAGTTAATTGTGATAATAAATAATATTTGATTTAATAATTATTAATGCAGTTTTATTTTATTTAAAGGACAAAAATAAATTATGTGTTGCACAACTATATTTAATATCTTATTTATAGTTTATCCATAAAAATTAAAAAAACAAATTAAATAATAAAATAATTATATTTTAATATTGTTAAAAATTAAAATATAATTAAACATAAATAAAATTTAAATTAATATAAAAATCAACAAAAAATAATGTTAAACATTTTACAAGTTTATAAAAAAATAAATAAAATTAAAATATCAAGACTTTATTGAATTTCTTTTCTCTAACTTAATATTCTTTTGCTACATCATGTTAACTTAACAAATCCTTTGTATTAAACAAAAAATAATATTTTATGAAATTATTAATTATAAATATATAAATTTAGCAATATAAAAAAAATTAATTACCTAAATTTTTAATAAAAATTTTAAAAAGGACAATTTTATTTTTATAAAATTTATTATATGCATTTATATTATTTTAATTAATAAATTTAATTATTTTAACTTCACTGTAAAAATAATAAAATAAATTTACAGTAATTATTTCTTAACTAATGAGAATATCAATTTAAAAACTCTTAGGCGAAAGAGTATAATTGGGTCTATGTTATGCGTGTTTATTAATTTGTCCAGAATGTTTCATTAAAGCTACATGCACAAAGTTATTTGTGTTATTTAATATATTGATTTGTATAATATAATAAAATTAAAGCTATCCTCAGAATATAATACACCCTATTTGAAAAATAAGAATAGTATTTTTTTTTCTCAGTTCAAAGATCAATAATTTTGTTTTTAAAAAGAATAAATGATGACATAAATAACTATAATATATGGTAAAAAAAAATACAAAAATATCGGAGAAGTTGCCCAACAAATTACTAAAATCTCAAATTATCAAAAACCTTGATTATTCTATGGTCACACAAGGAAAACAATATTATGTCATACATAAATACAAATATAAAAGCCAAGGAAGGAATATGTTTTATGTACAACTATAATTGCTTAGTAATCATAATTTTTTACTCAATTTAGAGATTAAAAAAAAAAGATTAATTTCAATTTTAATTTCAATTTTATTATTAAATGTCTCAAAAGAAAAACATTACAAGCATTCAAATATAATATTAAAAAAAAAATATTATTTTAAGTTGTTCAAATATAAGTTTTGATTAAGAAAAAATTTAAATATATTTTTTTTTTAAAAATTTGAATTATAAAAAATAATGATTCATATAAAAAAAATAAAACTAAAGATGAGTATGTTGATAAAGAAAAATAAAATGAAAACTTAGTCATTTTGTCTCAGATTCATAAAATTTTATAACTGACTCTGTGTACCTCAGTCAGGTCTTCTCCTCAAATCAATATTTACTGATTTTAATATTGTTCAATCTAATATAATATTACTTTTTTTTCTTATTTATTTTTTCCAAGATAACCCAAAGTGTGCACCTATAAAACATTATAGTAAACAAAGTTTTGTTGTTTTGACTTTTATGCTCAAATTTGACATTGAAACTGTTTTGTTAGAGTAAATCCTATTTTGGTCTTCTAAATTTATTCATGGATATATAATCACTTAATGTGATGATAACTCTTTTGAATATGCATTCATTTCTTTTTTTAATTTAAATTTAATGAAAATGTTTGTGAAAGCCACACGTTTTGTGTTTTAAAAAAAAAAACTGTGTATGTTTTCTACACTTCTTGACTTTTTTTAATTTCACAACCGTCATTATTGAAATAGTAAATGCACGCAATACTTTTGGACATTTATATAATGAGTGATTATGACTTAATTGATTTTTTTTTAATTCATTCAAAAGAGGAGAACTAAAGGTATGTTGGATGATTGAACTTTCATGGAATACATTTCTTGTCCTTTGTCCTCATTTATTATTGTTTATTAGTGTTTAATTTTATTAAATGCTTGGTGACGTAAGCATCTAATGAGTCGTTATAGCTTAGCCGGTAGAGTGCATGCCTTTAAGCATGTGTTCGTGGGTTTAATTTTCAATGATTTATTTTGTGGAATTTTTATTATTATAATGTCTAACTTATATAAATAGAAAAATTAAGGTCTAATTATATGTTTGTCCTATTTTTTTAAAAATTTTAATTTAGTTTTTTTTTTTAGAAATCTCAATTAGGTATATAATGTTGTTAAAATCTATCATATATAAATGTCGTTAAGTAAATAGTGACCGGATATGGTTAGACAATGTTGAAATAGTTACAAAGGTCATAAATGTCAAAGTTATTAATGATGTGACAGACAAATAAAAATCTGATTTAATATTAAAAAGTAATTTTTGAAGTCATTAATTTATGAGTCTTTATCCTTATATAATACTCTACTTTCTCAACCCAAAACCTTAAGGCCATGAATTTATAGGTCTTTATCCTTATATAATACTCTACTTTCTCATTTCTAATCAATATGAGACTTGAACTCACACTTAAATTCCTAACAAGTAGTATGATATGTTTGGTGGAGGATTTAAGTGTTTGGTTCTTCCTCCCTTAACGGCTAGTTTTAAAGACCGGTTCCCCAAAATGTTTGGGTGCTTATCACAAGTCCAATCAAAAACACCAAAAAAATCTCCAGCAAGTTGTAATTGTATGCTAGAAAACATAAATGAAATAGTCACTTAACGTGAATATTGACATCATGAAAGCCTAATTTATAGCCTTGGGAAGATACATGTTTGAAGTAAAATTGCAAAGTCAAAACATGCTCCGGTTATTTATGATGATCTTCAAAATAAAAAAATGGTAAGTAATGTTTAATTACATAATAGAAGAGGCAACAAATTAAAGAAGACACAACTTGTCTCGCTCTAAAGGAATAATAGTAATTACAATTAATCCTTTTTCTCATCAACAACGACCTCCATGTGGAGAGTTATGTTGGTAAAAGAAAAAAACATTGTCTTGTGAAGTAACTACTTTCACATACTCAAATTCAACAATGCCCTTGCAGAATAAAAAAAACTATTAGAATAAATAAAAACAAAATTTTCATGAAGAAGATTTATTAGTAAAATTAAATTAGGCAACGGCATTTGAGTCCCTGAAAGTGTAATCTGCAAATCACTTTAGTCCATTATTAAAAAAGTTGTGACCTATATAGAAATATTACCTTATATGAGTAAGAACTGAAGTAATTATGGAGATCTATTTAACATTTTCAAGTCTCATTTGGGTGTGCTTAATTTGAGAGACTGTGGTATAGAATTTGAAAAATAATGTTTTACACAGACAGTGTAAACAAAAGGAAGAAACAAAAATCAAAATATCTTTTCTTTAACCCAAAATAATAAGATTTTAAATTATATATTTGTGCTTACTCGCTGGTGCTCATAAACCTTAATTTAAAAAATTATTTTTTAATATTAAATTAAATCACGTCATTAATAACTTTGACGTTTATGGTCCTTGTCACTGTTTTAGTATTGTCCAACCATGTCAGGTCACTATTAACTCAACAACGTTTACCACAAGGACATTTGTGATACATTTTAACAAAATTGGTGACCTAATTGAGACTTGTAAAAAAAGAGGGACCAAATTGAGATTTTAGAACGAAAATGGGAACCAAGGGCATAATTAAACAAAAAATTAACTATTTTATTTTATAGAAAATATCATTTTTTTAAAAATATCTATTTTCTTTCTTGTATATTCTTTTTAGGATTTTGATTGATTTACTCATTTGTTTAGAAATTTTGCATCCATGTGCTTGAGGGTCTTTGCATCTTGATGAAATGGCTTTAAAATGAATGTTTATGTAACAGTGGGCCGTCTTAGCTCAGTTGGTAGAGCGCATGGCTTTTAACCATGTGGTCGTGGGTTCGATTCCCACAGATGGCGTAATGATTTATTTTGTGGAATTTTTACTATTACAAGGTCTAACTTGTATAAATAGAAAAAATAACTATTTTATTTTATAGAAAATATCATTTTTAAAAAAAAATATCTATTTTCTTTCTTGTATGTTTATAATTTTTGCATGCATGTGCTCGGGGGCCTTTTCATCTCGATGAAATGGGTTTAAAATGAATATCTACTTAACTATGATTGATAAGATATGCTTATATTGTTTATCTAAATTTTTTATGTAGAGACAAAGTCTCGTGTAAATGTTAAAGTTATTTGAGCATAGTTGAGTACGAGACTTAGTCAAGGTAAGAGAAACTAACTTTTTTTTTATAGTATGCTAGGTTGGATGATTTAGTTGTAAAAATGATGTCGTATTCCTATTTATTTTGGTATAATTAATGAGCCGTCTTAGCTCAGTTGGTAGAGCGCATGGCTTTTAACCATGTGGTCGTGGGTTTGATTCCCATAGACGGTGTGATGGATTATCATTAATACCAATGATACCTATTGTGGATTTTTTCTATTACAAGGGCTCTCTTTATATAACTAGAGAAATTGAGTATTTTATTTTATAGAAAATACTATTTTTCTAAAAATATCTATTTTCTTTCTTGTATATTCTTTTTAGGATTTTGATTAATTTACTCATTTGTTTGAAGATCATAGGAGTATGAACATAAAATATTACAATCTCAGTTCATTAAAATTTATTTTGAGTAACTTTAATTTTACTCATTCTTTTGAGTCAATTTGTAGAAATTGTGCATGCATGTGCTAGAGGGCCTTTGCATCTCGATGAAATGGGTTCAAAATGAATATCTACTTAATTGTGATTGATAAGATATGTTTATAATGTTTATCTATTTTTTTTTATGTAGAGGCAAGGTCTCATGTGAATGTTAGAGTTCTTTGAGCATAGTTGAGTACGAAGCTTAGTCTAAGTAAGAGAAGCTAACTTATTTTGTTAATAGTACACTAGGTTGGATGATTTAGTTATGAAAATGATGGGGTATTCTTTTTTATTTTGGTATAATGAATGAGTCGTCTTACCTCAACTGGTAGAGCGCATGGCTTTTAACCATGTGGTCGTGTTCGATTCCCATAGATGGTGATTGATGACTATTCTAGATGCATGTCTACAATTTATAACCTAGGGAAATTTAGTCCTAGGTGATTCCTCTACTCTTGGTAGAATAAATTCAGCATCCCCTCTAGGTACCATTTAGGCACTAGTACATGTATGGCTTAACCAAGTTTTCTGGGCTCAACCACATGAACTTCTTTTCCGAGTTTCTCTGTTGTTTGTTGTCAGTCATATGAACTTCTTTTGTTATTATGATGCTTGAGGTATCACTTCACTTTCTATTCCATGTAATGCATTTCATAAATGGTTCAAGCTCATGTGTGTAGCTGAGCAACGCGTTTTAGGCCCAACCAAAGAATCCTTCTTATTGTTATGTATTTTCAACTATCATGGCTAAGCTCCTTCAATAGTGGCTTAGCTTAGTGTCTGATTCTCTCACTTTTCTCCTGCAAAACAATGTGATTTCATTAGTTTTCACATTTTTCATTCATCTAAGGATGATGTTCATTGATGTAAATAAAGAAGGATCTTTTTCCTTGATAAAAAAAGTTTAAGCCTTTAATAAGTGTCTAATTTAATATGTTTCTTGATGTTACGGAGACACTTATCGGTGATTGCAAAATTTTAGTTAAAGAATTTTACATGTTTTTCTCTAAATTATTTTATGGATTTATTATTTCGCGGCATACTTGTAATGGTCCCTTATATGGAATTTTTGTTTTACTTTGCTTCCATGTATATTTCTAATATGTTTAGATAAGATTTGATTATTTTACTATTAGGTCTAACTTATAAATAGAAAAATAAGTTAATTGGGCTTTATTTTATAGAAAATACTATTTTTCTAAAAATATCTATTTTCTTTCTTGTACACTCTTTTTAGGATTTTGATTGATCTACTCATTGTTTGAAGATTAGAGTCCATAAGAGGGGTATGGACATAAAATATTACAATCTTAGTTCATTAGAATTTTATTTTAAGTAAGTTTAATTTTACTCCTTCTTTTGAGTCAATTTTTAGAAATATGGCATGCCTGTGCTACAGGGCATTTGCATGTGGATGAAATGGGTTCAAAATGAATCTCTACTTAACCATGTTTCATATTGTTTATCTGAGTTTTTTTATGTAGAGGTAGAGTCTCATGTGAATGTTAGAGTTCTTGGAGCACAATTGAGTATGAGGATTAGTCTAGGTAAGAAAATGAGAGTACACTAGGTTGGACGATTTAGTTATGAAAATGATGTGGTGTTCTTATTTATTCTGGTACAATGAGATTTGTGGTGATGAATAGAGGTAACGTTGTTGTGTTTTAAATGTGAGAATGGTGTGATACCTGGGAAATGTATTTGTTTGTGTGAGTAGTGAAGTAAATTGATATATCATTCGACTCATGGTTTATTGAGAGGTTATTTTAATAAATATATCAATTTGGCAAGAGAAAGAATTTAAGGAGCTTAATTAAGACCAATTTGAGCTCTAATATATTCGCTGAGTATTTTTATTTATGCAAACTTGTTGGACGAATCATTATCTCGCTAAGTGAAATTAAATTCTTGAAAATGCTAAGAGTTCATATTTCATTTCTTGTTGGGTGAGCCAAACATTGGTTGGGTGAGCCTTTAATAACACTCTCAATGTTTTAGCTTGTTGGGTGAGCCAATATCTTGTTGGACAAAAAATAACTTTGTGAAAAACATGAGAGCTCAGATAGGATTGGTCTTTGGGAAAGTGAAGTTTTGGCGCAAGCCTATTCTAGTGGTTGGATCGTTGGACGAAACAATTTCCTCACTTGACGAGCTAGTTATGATAAGAACTTCTAAAGGTTGCTCGTTGGGTGAGTAGGGCCTCTAGCTAGGCAAGCAAGATTGAGGCCTAAGCTAAGCAGTGTTTCAAAATTTTGAAAATTTTGTTTTAAATGCTTTTAATTGTTAAAAGTTGTTGGTTTCCATTACATTGTTCTCTTTTGATAAATAATTGGGTTGAATTTTTTTCCAGGATGATTGGTGGTATTTGAAAATAAATTGAGATAAAAATGTATGATTTGTGTGAATGTATGTATGAATGTGTGTATGTATTTATATATGTATGTGTATGTGAAACTGAGTATATATATATATATATATATATATATATATATATATATATATATATATATATATATATATATATGTGTGTGTGTGTGTGTGTGTGTGTGTGTGAATGTATGTATGAATGTGTGTGCATGTATATGTGAAACTAATTATGTGTGTGTGTGTGTGAGAGAGAGAGAGAGAGAGTAGAGTTAGGGTAGTAGTCATAATCTATCGAGATATGCATTGAACTAAGATTTCTTGATGAAATTATCCTGATTCTAGTAATTATCAAATTCACATAAAGAAAGATATTAGATGGTGAAAGTCAATGGAGGTTCTAACCTAAATTGATGCAAAACAAAATACTTTCGAGTGTGTTATATTATATAAAATTTATCTTGTCATGAGTAGGAGGTAATATGGCACATGTACAAAATATTTTAGTAGAGGTTAATGTTTAATTTGAATGATATTTTAGTTGTTGGATTTGATGTGAAAAGATCTGATGTTTAAAGTTATTTGAATTATAAATAGTTGTATGTGTGTTTTCCAACTAGTATGTTACACAAAAAGAATAGAATGTTACATATAAAAGCACTCAAGAATGAGAAGGTAGACATATATATATATATATATATATATATATATATATATATATATATATATATATATATATTTTTTTGATAATTAATGTGTGTGTATATATTTTTTATTAAATATATATTTGTCTTTATTTTTTTTATTTAGAGATATGTTTATTTTTTT
>Ga0099822_1008530_pt1 | contig 13085 bp, 5 predicted proteins | sample CowpeawhiteBW_FD_76839 | JGI IMG/M metagenome (GOLD analysis project Ga0099822, IMG submission 76839) | Root nodule microbial communities of legume samples collected from California USA - Cow pea white BW | ecosystem: Host-associated > Plants > Roots > Nodule | place: USA: California | collected... | reverse complement strand
ACCCAAATGGCACATAAGCTTGTGGATACTTGCAGGCCTTCGACACTCCCTCACTGAACCTTTCTGGTTTAAACTCATTAGCATCTGCTCCCCATATTTCAGGATCTCTGTGCAGGGTTGGGATCAGAGTCCACAAACAAACACCCTTAGGAACATCCAGGTTTCCAATTTGGATATCTTCGTATGCCTCCCTTGACACAAAGGCTGCTGGTGGATATAAACGTAGCACTTCTTGAATCACCATACCCAGCTATGTACAAATAAGAAGAACAGTTTCATAAGATTACGAGATGCAAGACTAGTTATATGATTTCTGAAAACCAAAGAGCATACCGTTTTCAACAGAGGGAGAGAATCTGAATCTGGTATACCGTTGGGGCAATGTTCAGCTACCTCAGCCCTTATACGTGTCTGCCATTCTAGGTGCAAACCAAGAAGCATCAAACACCAGGAGGCTGCTACAGCAGTGGTTTCATGACCAGCAAAGTAAATGTTTTTGCAGTTATCCACAATGAACCGTTTGGAAAAGTCCTTCCCCAGACTCTGATCACTCATGGCTGCTTCCAACAGTAACTGCATCAAATCCTTCTCTGATGAGGATGCCTCTGAGCATTCCCTCTTGCGTTTCTCCACTAACTCCCATATCAATGACTCTATCTCTTTCTCCAAATTCGCTATCTCATTTTGCTTCTTTGACTTGAAACTCAGTTTCTCACTGCCATTAATTAATAATTAATAAACTTTTAGGCCACAAATAAACTCACCATTCGTCTAGTGACATTTTGATGTGCATGTATAAAGCTTTTAAGACACGCTCAAGGTTATATATATATAGATCAAAATAATCAGCATTCTATGATGCCTTTTTATATGTATCACTCTTACAATTCTGCAGATTTACGTGTATGAAGAATTGTACTGTAAGATAGTAGAATTTTAAAGGGTAAAATGCATTAAGTTCTCAAATTTTGGTTAAAACTGATTTTCGTTCTAACGTTATACAAATCGGAAAAATAGTGGTTTCATTCAATAATCTAGTACACTTCATTTTGACATGACAGAAGAACAGAATCTACCACATTTTAGAAATACAAGAACTAAATTCACTTTCTTAAAATGTAAGAACTAGAACTAATTCCCACCAAATCATTGAGTGACTCAAAACAAATATTATCCGTTTTAGATTAATAAAAGATTGACATACCGAAAACTGCCGAGGCCAAAAAGGAAGCCACGATGCTTGAACATGGCCTTCTGCATGCTTCTAAGCTTGGAGAAGACTTCCTTTCCCTTGGAATAAGAATGGCCAAAGCAAACCCTTGAAATAACATCAGCTGATAAACCTCTCAGATCTTTATCCACTTTAACTTCAGCTGTGGCACCTCCTTGGCTCTCAATAGTTTGCTCCCATTTCAATAGTATTGGCTGCGCTGACTCTATCATTAAGTCCACCATACCCTGCAATACATAGTCATGAACTTCACTGTCTTACCAAGAATCATTTACTAAACTACAAATATAAGAAATGTAACATACTCTTTTATAAATACTTTCTCAAAGTCTCCTCTAACTTGGTTAAGAAAACATGCAGGAGACAGTTAATATCCAAGAGCAAAAATATTTAATTCATTAGTGTCAAAAATTACAGAGGTGGGATAATTTAGTCCTTCAATCATTTTCTCTCTACTAACACATGATTGATTGATATTAATTCAGTTGCCTAAAATTTAATCCTAAAAATATTAATTCAGATGAATTAGAAAACTAAAGCATCTTTCATCTGTAATAATTAAATAGTTAATTTTTCCTAGGAATTGATATCTCATATACTTTTTGTAAGAACCAATTGGACATTTATTATATCTTTTAGCTGAAAATATAAACGAAAAAAAAAAGGGGGGTAAATAGACAAGGGGTGGTGGTATAAGGTAGTGACAGATAGTTAAAAATTTATACATACCTTAACTTTGTCCATGAAGAATTCAGCTGCAACAAGTTTCCTCTGCTGTGACCAACTGATACCATTGGCTCTCAAAATGCCATTGCCAAGCATAGGTTCAAGTTTTTTTGTTAAGTAAGTAGGCTTACCCAAAACCAAAGTGATGCACTGATTCATTTCTCGTACTAGATCCGGTTGGTTAATATACAGGTGCTGTTTCATCCCTGTGGAGTAAGTGTACAGTAGACCTGCAAGACCAGATATTCACGTCTCCTAATCATTAACTGTTAGAACAGAAGCATAATGCATGCCATTTTGTACAAATTTTGATCATATATACTATAATAATAGAGAGACTTGATCTCACTCCTGTCATTACATGGTCCACATTTAGTTAACATAACATTTTTTAGTGTATTATTATTCACATCTGTTGGAAACTATAGAACTATCCGAGTTATACTTATTTTAATAAATTTAAGCTATGATACATAATATATTAAAAGGAGATATGATAAAGGATGTGATGCCAAAACTCTTTGAAATTGTATAAGTATATGTTAGTATAAGTTTCTGTTGTTGAATAATAATGAAGAAAGAGAAGAGGAAAATATGAGACAAAATAATCCATAGGATACATAAATCTTAGAGTTGCTATATAGCCTACAGCATAGGCCCACGGGTACCCAAATTGATACACAACAGCTGTAAAGTTGAGAACTCCAAATGTATTTGTCATACAGTTAAGGTATGATATGAATCCATTTTTCTCAAAAATATTAATGACATGACATGAATCCATAGAGGGTGGTAGTGCTTGATTTTTTCCATGAGTGGACAACTTGTTGGCTTATCCTGCATGATTTAGTATGGATTTTGCAGAACAGTCTTAGTTTTCAGTAGAAGATAAGATACTAATGTATCTTGTAGAGCCCACACCGGTCAAACTTATTATTATTATTATTATTATCTATGTTTACTTGTTAATTCATTTTTTATCCTTTTTCTTTTGCATTAATTGGGTTAGGAATAAATTTCAAGAGAGTAGCTATGTATACAGAGAAATTTATACTATTGGTACTAATGTTCTTTAAAATTGTTTAAACAGAAGGGAGAGAGAGATTCCCTTTAGCATTTCCAAAACCTTCTCAAAGTTTTCATGGAATTTTCTAATTTTCAATTCAATTTTACTTTTGGATTCTCAACTTGCAGCAAGTGGAGAAACCTCTTCTTTTTTTTTTCTGCAAGACAAGACTGCAAGTGGTGAAATAAGGAAGGATATATTCTTTTTCTGCTTTTTTTTCATCTAACACATAAAATGAAAATACAAAAATAATATGTAGATTAATTCAGAACATTTGTAAAATATTTAATCATAATGCTTAATTACTTAAAAGCTAAAAGAAGATTGCAAAAGATATATTCCTTCTTTTGGTGCCCATCATGTATTATTAACTTTTTAAATGTCAAGATCATGTTTTCTTTAGGAAAATATCTGTTTTTTCTCTGCCATCCCACCTCAATCCCAAATTGCTAAGTATCAACAAAATAAAGACTAAGGAAGAATGTTCAAAAAGACTTATGTCATGTCAAAAACTCATCCAACTAGGTACCACCAAATGTATAAACACAGGATTTTTTGCCCTCTGGCACCTTGCTTCACCACTAAAGAAGATAACAAGGCAAAAACTACAGAATCGTGATACCCCACCAAGTATTCTTAAAATTAGTGCTCCAGCAGAAGAGCACAGTTAGGCACATAAGCACTTAGCTTGACTTTCGGCAAAAGCTAATACCCTGTCTCTAAAATCATGATTGCAAAATTTTGAAACTATTGGTATAGGCCAGTGGTTCAATACAAAAAATACTTGAACCTTAAAACAGTAGTGAATGCATTTGCTTTGAATACTTATTGCAAGAAAGAGTAAGAAGATATAATGGATTGAGAGAAAGTGTAAAAGTTTCTGAAGAAGTTACATGAAAAAGATTCTATGAAGGTGTAAGTCCGTAAGTTAGTATATGGAAGAAACAACTAGGTTTTTCTTTTATTTTCTTTTTTAACTAATAAACTTGTTGAAAGAGGGTCCAAATCTAAAACCATGCAGAAATTTTAAGCAGATTTGAGAGTGACCAACATCCTCAGCACCAGATTTGTTTAGATATTATCCAGAAAGATTGGTTAAGATTAATGAGAACAAAGTAGAAGGAGAAGAAGAGAAGAGTACCATATTGTTTCCTCCAGTGCTCAAAATAGGGGAAGAGGGTTGCAGTGCAGTCATGAGCCACATACTGATCAGAACCGTTGGAGGTTGAAATAGAAGCTTTGGCTAGGCTAGCCTGAGCTTGAATTCTCTGCATATCAGACAGATTTCCATGCAGAAAAGAAGGTGGAGGCCCTTTTATTCCTTGCATTTGTATCCTCTTCCTCACCCTTTGAGACTCAAGCCACAAACTTCCATACACATACAGTATCCAGCTCAGAACCCCCACAACAGCAACTGAAAAAACTAGTTTCATGGCAACAAAAACCTCCTCCATCTCTACCTTTCTCTCTGTTGCTTCTTCCTTTCACTCTTGTGATCTAAATAGCACACCAGAGACACCAGAGAGCGTGTTCAGCACATAATATTATATATTAGTATATCAGGGATCAAAAGCTGGTTATTTTGGCCTGTTGTGGAGTGTTGTTTTATATATTTTAGCATGGAGATGAGGGTGGGAAAGAAGAGAGAGAAGTGACTTCGGTGCAGTAAAGGGTAGTGACAGATTCTACAACTGTGATTGGGTTATGAATCCCTAGGAAAGTGTACCAGAGCTGAAGGAGAAGGACTACTGTAGCAGGAGCCTCTGACATATGCAAAAGATTTATATATCTATGCAAGAATGAATATATGTAATATGATGATATCATGTTATATTTATATGTTCACATGCTTTCTCAGTGGAAAAATTTATGTTAATGGACCACAAGTCAGATGATTATTAAGGATAAGCATTTATTTGTTTATTAAATTAGTAGTGTTTAACAAGGAGGACTTGCATTTTCTATCATTTGTAGAGTTTGATACTTATCAAACAATACAAATTTATTGTTTACATAACTTTCAAATTGACAACTGTAATGGATGATTAAGCAATTAATTAAGTGGTGAGCTTAACTACCTTTCTTTTTTTCTTTTTTCGTGTGCATTATTAGCATATTTTATATAAGATTTAATAAGTTTGAAATGAAATGCACAACAAATGAAAGTAAAGTTATATATTATATTTCATTAATTTTATGATATGTTAGTTTAATAATTTATATTTGTCATATATTACAGTTAAGAGTGTTGGCAGCAAAAGAGAGACTAGACCTATTTTATGTAGAGAGATCCTTCCTTATCTTTATGTTATAAAAAAAAATAATACTTCTCTCTGTGATGAGACTTTCTAAATTATTTTAGTGAAGAATTAAAGAATGACATGTGTTGAAGAATGTCAAATTATTTAATGAACTGAATCAGAAAAAAATTAATGAGCTTCGTGTTGTGTTTAATGACAAATACCTGTCATCTGCTCCGATTTTTGGTGTGTCCTAGAAAAGGAAGTCCATTACCCCACACCTCTGCTTTCTTCCTCAATTGGTCACTTTGACCTCGGTCAAATAAACTATATTTTCAAGTTATTTTAGGTATTTGTTTTTTCACCACAATATATTTATTTTTTATGATCATATTTGGTTGTTCTGTTTCCTTTACAGCTTATTATTTAATTTTTGTTTTTTTTTTCTATTATTGCCCAAAGATAGTGCGTTTTATAGGAGTGTCATCATTTTTTTTCCTTTATTTAAAGCAGATTCAATACATAATTTCACAAGTACCATTCAAATTATTTCTCGTCCGTGATTTTCATATTGAAAGGTCGTTTTCATATGTGAGTTAGTGTAACGGATCAATTTTTTTTAGTTTAATAATTGAGTGTCTTCTGGACACATTCATGCTCTTTCACCCTTTGAATAGTGTTGGTCATAAACTTTATTTCAACTTCTATTTATGAATTGCTTGGACCATTTTAAAATAAGTTATATCTAATATATAAATTTTAGTTTTAATTATTTAGATTGAGTTTATAAATCTTTTATGTTTTCAACTTTTTTTTTCTCTTCAGCGACATTAAATTATTCATCTTTTTCTTCATCAATTAAATGACACAATTTAGAAGATAGAAGATAGTAGATAGTAGATTTAGAATAATTCAATATAACTATATTTTATTAATTATATCTAATTATGTGTATTGATATAGATGAATCAATTGTACACTTATAAATTTAAATCAATTCAAATATATTGTAGTTATTTAAAACTAATAATGATATCTCAATGTTGTATTGATTGGAAGTTAACGTTTTGAGATTAAATTTTGGATATTTCAAAAGATAGAAAATGCAGTAAAATTGTGTTTTCTTTCTTGGATTCTTCCTTAAGAATTTATGCTTCCTAACAAACAAAAAAAACTTTTAATGAAAGTCAATGGTGGAAGCTTGTGATCACAATGTGGTGCACTCTTCAAGAGACTCCACAGGCCCTTCAACTTGTATTCATTGAGTGGTCCTTTTCAATGGTGGATTATACAGTTGTGAAGATTCCATCACTCATAACACTGGATACCTCGTCCAGGGTTTTCATATTCATTTTCTAAAAAATTAGGTAGAAAACAAACACACAGGTTGTATTTTATATATAGATCTTTATATGGGTTACTTTTTAATGTAAAAATTCATTTTCTTAATAATTGAATTTGTGTTATATGTATTTTTTCTGTAAGTATGTAAGTATAAAAAAAGAGTTCACTGAATATATTTTTTCATTTTAAAGCTTTTTATATTTAGCTCTGTAAGGTATTTTTGCGAATTTGCAATTGTTATTTATAGTCATTCAATTGTTTTCGTGAAGTTTCCATTAATTGGATATGGAGAATGAGAATGTATGATAAATTTCACCAAAGTGTTTCATTACAAGCTGTGATACATGTTATTATAAAATATATAAGATTGATCGGTAATTTTCTACTAAAATATGAGGAATTATATACATATTTTTTTATTTTAAAATCTTTTGATATAAGCATTAGATTGAGAAATTCTTCCAATATATAAGTTCTAATGGTACCCAAAAGTTAATTAATACGTATACTAATGATGCAACTTCTAAAAGTTTGGGATTTGTGTTGACTTTTATAGAGATTGTATCGATACATATATTTGTAGTTTCTCTGTTTTTGGTACAAAATTTTGTGTTAAAATTATGGGAGTTATTTTTTCTATTGATTGGAAAGTGATTTTATATTGTTATGTAAGATTTTTTTCTAATTCTCAAATTGTTAGTTTGTTTCTTACTCCATATTTGTTTTCAAAACATAGATAGGGAAGAAATGTTAGAGAGTGCATCTACCAAAGTCTCAATGCACGGATAATGAGAACAATTTTTGTTGATAACTTTCTCTTCAAATGTGCTAAGAAGACAAAGAAATGTATTCAAAACATAAAATATTAATATAAGTTTTACATTAAAATAAACAGATAATTAAAATAATAAAAAATAAAATCAATTTATTTAAATTTTAGTAATTTATTTTCGTGTATTTTTATTATGAAATATAATTTTTTTATCTATTATACTCATTAAATTATTTATAAACTTGCACACTTTCTCTTTACTTTAAATTATCTTTTTCTTAATCTAAACAACTACACTTTTACCTTTAGGTCTATTATGATTTGAAAAAATATTGTAAAAACATGTTTTTTTCAATATAAAAATTTGTATATTCCATCAAATAATTATGTATTGAAACTATTTAAGTTATTGAGTAGACATACTATAATCCTACTTGTAATATAACATTTTACTTTATGAATTTAAAGATTACTTGTTTGGTCCCTATTTTGCTTAAAATGTTTCTATTTGTTCTTACTTTTAAAAGTTTAAATTGTATCCTAACTTTTGAAAAAGTAACTAAATTAGGTTATTTTAAAAAGAAATTAATAACGGTGTTAATATGTCACATGTCAATTTGTAGTTTTATTATTATTTTTATTTTTATTTTGCAAAAATTTTGTTGGCACGTGTCATGTCTCTAGGGTGACACGTGACACTATCATATGACAAGATATTATCACGTGTTAGGTGTTATTGTCTTGATTTTAATTTAGTCAATATACATATATATATATATATATATATATATGTGTGTGTGTGTGTGTGTGTGTGTGTGTGTATGTCTATCTGATTCACTTTAATATTCACTTTTTTTCAAAATTAAGCAATATTGTTCAGATCCAAATTGAGACCAAATTTATTGTTTGTATAAATATTATACAATTTTTTTTTATTAAAAATGACATTTTAACATATTATATTATTGTATATTATTAACCCATGTTTTGCTAATCATAATTTTTACCACTAAATTTTAATATAAATATTAGTATAATATTTATTTAAATAATAAATTTGGTCACAATTAAAAGATAACAAAATTTATTATGGTATAAATGATATTAATTAATTTATTCTTATAAAAGAATAGATTAATAATATATTAGTTGTAAATACTTATTTTATTTTAAAAATATTTATACTTAATTAGTTTTAATCTTATAAAAACACATGAATTAACAAAACAAAGATTAATAATATATAATAATGCAATATGTTAAAAAGTCATTTTTAATAAAAATAATCAGCATAACATTTACACAATTAGTATTTTTTATCTCAATTGGGAGAAGAACAATATTGTTTTGTTTTGACAAAGTTGAGACTAAATTAGATAGAAAAGACATATATATGACTAAAGGATTATGATACTTTGACAAATTTCTTTTTGACAATGTTTTTCAACACTCCAAATCTTTTTCTTCTATTTTCATGTTATATCAAACATTTCTTTCATTCATTGAGGTGCAGTCCCATATGCATTGTCAAAAGTTTGTAAAGAAAACTTTGTTAAAAAATAATTTCTCTATGACTAAATTGGAATCAAGACAATGACATTTGACACTGACATTAACACATGTCAGTTTTCTGCCACGAGGCGTTGACAATGCCATGTGTCACCCCAAGGACTTGACACGTGACGAAAGTTTTTTGAAAAAAAAAATTACAAAAAATTAAAAAATATAAAAAATCACAGATTGACACGTATCAGGCCATTAACGTACTAACGTCGTTAGTATTTTTTTAAAGAACCTAATTGAGACACTCTTTCAAAATTTAGGATGCAATTGAAATTATTTAAAAATGGAATCAAATTGAAACATTCCAACCAAAGTGGAGATCAAACGAGTAATTAAACCTTAAATTTATAATCAAAAGAAAAATTATAAAAGTGTTATTTGAAAATAATTTTTTTTTTACAAAAAATAACTTATTACTAAATAAAGTATCTTTTTGAAATTTCAATTTTAAAAATAAGATATTAAATTAAAAAGTAAGAACAAGATTAAAGCTATTAAATTTGTTGTTGATAATATTTAAAAAAATAATTATAAAATATTATATATAATTGTTTTGATGACGTAAACTAATAAATATATTTCATATTTTCTATTTAAATATGTAAAAATAATATGAACATCTTAATTTAAATATATCTACTAACTTAATAATCTTAATTCATTTCTATTTCACAGTTATTTTAGCACTAAACCAATTGAAATTAATGATGAAGAGAAGACTGAAAAGAAATTAAGATAATGTCATAAATCTAAAAATATTGTAGAAAAATAAAACTAAAAGAATTATGTTTACATAGATTTGAAATATATTTAATGTAATAAAAATATAATATAATATGGACCGTTTGTATTGATCTAAATATATATTCAGTTTTGGATTAAAAGACCCATTTTTTTCTTCCTTTCTATTTTTTGTATTTTTAAAATTTTTACCCATATACCTTTCATTTTTTTATTTTTTTACTTAAAAATTAGTTTGTCGAACTTTGTTAAAATTTCGTTTGTAAAAATATTATTACTCTTTTTTTTATACAAAGGTGTTACTAATTAGAACAATGATATACCCACATACCCACATGAGTTTCATCAATTTAACAAGTTATACTTTTCATTTTATTTCTATCCTAGAATTCAAACGTTGTCCCTCCTTTCTCTCTAATTCTTCTCCATATTTCATCTCTTTCAAAATTTAATTACACCTTGTAGTATGTGAGCAATTAAGAATAATTCTTGTCTGAATAGAAATTTGAACAGAGTAAATTTATATTTATTTTATAAATTTTTTCTTTTTACTTTTACATTGTTTTAGTTATCAATTTTAGTGAGGTAGTCGAGAGAAGTGACCCCCTCAGTTAGTTCCGCCATATACTAAATTTTTACCATTTTGGTTACCTTATTCTAATTCTCAAGTGTGAGTAGCTTTATTTCTTGAAATGTGGAGTTTAACTATGAGGAAAATTATTCAAAGGGAAGGGAAACTAATAAAATTTTTATTAATATTGATTTAAATTTATGATGATGATATGATTGTTATAAATGAATGAGATATTAAACTTTGTTCGTAGACCAATTATTTATATGTGATTTTTTTATCAACAATAAAAAAATTGTAAATAGAAAAACATTTGGGGTGTTCTAACCCTTTTACAAAAAAAAAAAAAGAAGAGCAAAGAACAAAATCGTAAAAAACTAAAAGAGAAAGCAACACCTATAGCCTATCAAAAAGAGGATACAACAGTTAAAAATAACTATTTTACAAGTAAAATAAACAAATTTTTGAAGACAAAGAGACAAAACAATATTGAGGGATTCCACAAGCTCAGGGAAAAACCACTATCTTGCCAGCTTTGTGGCAAGATTTCTTTTTTGTTTTCTATGCATGTCCATCTGATCTATAAACCCACACTTTGTGTTCTGCAAAAGAAATATCTAGGCTATATAGCCCTAGTCTAGATGACACATTAGATGAGCACAAATAAATAGTTGTGTAAAAGTGTAACTTCAAAAAGATATCGCAAACAAAGTATATCTCAAAATACCTAACAAACAAGCACCATGTGATATGTGTGGACAAGACTACACCTCAGGCAGCTACAAAAGCATCCCCTAACTAACCAAAAAGAAAAACAAACTCCTAATCCACTATTGATTTAATGCACAAATTTAGACACAAGCACCAGTCTGAGTATGTGAATCTCGCATTAGAAACGTTATTAGTTATCCACATCCAAGCCTTGGCTTGGCCTAAGTTGAACACTTCCTCGCCATCATTCACCTTACTCCTGAAAATGATTCCATTCTTATGCATTCTGATGGTCCATACAATAGCAACCCACATACACTTCCAAACAAATAGAATTATCCTTTTTACTTAACCCTAGTATACAAAAATTGATGGAAATAGTTTTTTGCTAAAAAGTGATGTACCGTAGTAATACCAACCTAATTAGTACACAAATTCCATATACTTTGAGCAAAAGGTCAATTAAAGAATATGTGACCCACTGACTCTTCACACTTGCCACACATGACAGACACATTGGTACTCACACTCACCCCTCTTGTGATCAAATTATCGCATGTTGCGACTTTGTTTAAGATTACTTTCCATGCAAAGTGTAAGGCATTTGGTAAGGCTTTAATATTCCAAAGTTGTACAAATAGATCATCATCGATATTTATCGATCTTGTTATGAGTTTAGTATAGGCTGATTTTATAGTATAAACATTAGTATGATTATCCTTCCAAACCCACTCATCTTCCTTACCCATAGTCGCTTCATAAAAATAAAGTTGAGTAAATATTGTTGATCTGAGTATGATGTATCAAATTGTTCAATTTGTAATATCTAAGAATATTTTGAATTAAATTAGACATATTTTTGTGCATGGAAAAAGTAAATGGTTCAAATAGATCCAATAGTTCAACCTGATACACATATTAGATTTATTTAGTCCCATTGGACGACACCTTAAAGTCGCAAGATTCAAGTGGGAATTTTGTCTTGTAGACAGCTCTCAACTTTCTTCTAGTTGGGTAAGGCGTCTCTTTAGGTATGCTAAGTGAATTTGACTCCTAGAGTTGGGTCATTAAGCGAGAGGAAAGAGTCGTTAGACAAAAATATTTTCTTCAAAATCTAGAGAGTAGGTTGATCTTGGCCGCTGGACGGGTATGCGTTCATTGGACACATTTTTTAGAAATTTGCTCGTAGTACTCGCTTGCTGAGCAAGCCAACAACTTACTAGGCGATTTCCTTTTTTTAGTTCCAAAGGGCTCAAGTAATATGCTTTGACTGCGCAAGCCATGCCGTTGTTGAGCAAGCTTATCTTTTAAGGTGACTCATTGGGCAAAAAATAAATGTTTTAAATGTATGAATGAGTAAAGTTACGTGTTTTAGATCTTAGGTGTATATTTAGCTTACTATTAAGATGAGATATGTGATTGTGTTAATGATGTGATTATAGTGACTCTTAGGGAGGGAGTACTACACTAATATATGGTTAGGTAGTGTATTACAAAGTGATTTTGTTCTGAGACTATCCTAACTACTAATATTGGATTCACATAGAGAAAACCATATATTTGTGAGAGTCAAAAGAGATTTTTGTATCTAATGTATGATAAGGAATTGTAACTCGCAGATATCACAAATTAACTCTAGTCATGCTCAAAATGGACTTTATAGTCCTAATATGTATTTATAATTATAGCTCTTGAGTGGCGGGAGTGAGTCATGACAGGTACATGGTCTCTAAGTCTATTCAGTACACAAGTCTTCTAAAACTAGAGTCAGATGTTTATGTTAGCCGTGAGGGTTGAGTCAAGAGAGTTGTTTTGTGTGATAAACATTTTATTGATGAGAATTGTTAATTTGAGATGATGGTATTGAGTACTATGTTGTAATTTTCACTAGCTTACCCTATGTTTTATATGGTATTGTGATATTTACTTGCTATGATCGAATGTTGTATGTGAGTAGATAATCGTGCCCATGTTTAAAGGCTCAATGGTGAGACCGCAAGAGTTTTGAGTTGTTAGAATAGACTATATATATATATATATATATATATATATATATATATATATATATATATATATATATATATATCTTTATTTTTTTTTATATTTATATATATATTTTT
>Ga0099822_1008525_pt1 | contig 13094 bp, 3 predicted proteins | sample CowpeawhiteBW_FD_76839 | JGI IMG/M metagenome (GOLD analysis project Ga0099822, IMG submission 76839) | Root nodule microbial communities of legume samples collected from California USA - Cow pea white BW | ecosystem: Host-associated > Plants > Roots > Nodule | place: USA: California | collected... | reverse complement strand
TTCACATTCAAAAACTCACATTGAAAACTGATTGCATGGTGGTGATATTCAAAACTGATTGCATGATTCACATTCAAAAATTCACCTCACTCAAGCACACAATATACACTCACTCACAAACTCGCACACACCACTGCACTCACTCACCAATACAATAAATCCACATTCAATACCAACACACTAAATCCACAATCAACACGCACATAAACACATAAGCAACATTATTCTATTTTATAACGAAAACAAAAGATTATGGTTAATAAAACGTCAAGAACCCTTCATTAAAAATTTCAAAAACTGCATTTAAAAATTCAAGAAACGGAATACGTGATCCGTTTCAGAAAAGTATGAAACGGATCCCAAAATTCGTTTGAAAAAAAAATGAAACTTTATGAAATGGATTTTGGAATTCGTTTCATACTTTTCTGAAACGGATCACGTATTCCGTTTCTGAAAAAAAAAATTAAAATTTGTGAAACGGAATTCGTAATCCATTTCAAAAAAGTATGAAACGGATTCCAAAATCCATTTCATAAAACAAAGACATGGAAACTTATGAAGCAGATTTCGAAATCCGTTTCATACTTTTCTGAAACGGATTACAAATTCCGTTTCACAAATTTTAAATTTTTTTTTCCAGAAATGGAATACGTGATCCGTTTCAGAAAGTATGAATCGGATTCCAAAATTCGTTTCATAAAGTTTCATGTTTTTTTTCAAACGGATTTTGAAATCCATTTCGCTTTTTCTTGAAACGTATAACGAAATCTGTTTCACAGAATAAAAAGGAAAAAAAATGCAAAACTAATATTAACATTCCAACCATTCAAATCAAATGCGAAGAGGCTAACCTGCAGAAAAGATAAGAGGAGAGAATGGAGGACCTTCAAGCACAGGGAACTCACAAGAAACACCTTCAAGCACAGAAGAGAATGGAGGACAGTGACAATGAGAGAATAAAGAAGAGAGCTTTCAAAAATAAAATTAATGAAAGTGAACACACAAACCTCGGACCAGGGACCACCACGAGAGAATGAAGCAGAGAAAATTAAAATGAAGGCAGTGGACCACAATGAGAATGGAGAAGAAACAGAGAACAAACAGGAAGAAACAGACATAATGAAGGTATGAAATAATTTCGGGGTGCAGAGACAAGTTGACGCAGTAAATTTCATTTACTACTCTTCCACCGTTTTCACTCACTTTCACCTACAAATTAATTAAGGCTATAATGGTAAATTTGGGGGGTACTGAAGAAGCCTTAGAGGTGCAGGGAGAAGGCGTCTGTTGTTATTGGATTGTGGATGTTGGAGGGAGTTGGACTTATATGTTTGACTTGGCCCAAAAAGGTGTTAAGGTTTATGTAAAAGGATTGTCACTCTCCACACGGTATAAATGTCTCATTTCATTATGTGTTTCAATTGGATAAAAATTCCAATTTGTTAGGGGATCAAAATTCTAATTTTGCCGTTGGGACTAAAAAATATATTTAACCCACATCCACTTCATTTGTTAGGAAATTTATTCTTGCACCCTCATGTTTTCTTATTGCACCTCTATAAGTAAGGTAAAAAGTCAAACTAGTCCTTATCTTCTTCTCTCATCCCCACAACATATCCATACTTTCCTCCACCACCCCATTTTCTTCTTCCCCCTCCACTTCCACCATATCTTCTTCTTCCACCTCTAACTCCACCTCATCTTCTCTCACCTCCATCTTCACCTTCATGTATGATATTCTCTCATAACCAACTATTATACCCTTCCTGCGCACCAACATTTCTTGGAAAATTCATTTCCCTTGCTTCCCATAGACTTACTAGTAACCCACCAACTCGACAAAGCCTTGGATAAGAGTACTCTTACTAAGCTCATGTTAAAGACTTATGGAAGAACGAAACTTTTTTACTCTCACTCGACAAATCCCTATGGGTAAAAGAACAATTATGGCTTTACAACTATCACAAAATTCATAGTGTCCCACCACATATGTATGCTCATTCATGCAATATATAATCACATCATCAATACATCTCAACTCATCATGATATCATATCATGCCACATCATACCATTCCATACATACGCACATATACTTCTCATCATGACACACATAAATCAACAATCACATGATTATCCGCATTCATGATCAATAACACGCAAGCACATCAAGACTTCATCATCACATGTATCACAACACATTGATATCATGCAATACTCATCATTGTATTTAACATACACCAATCATCAGGCCCAACATCCAATATATTGCAAATAAAGTCTATCACAATCTATCACAACAAAATATTAACACAATACAACCATGAAAAACTAGCAATCATGCGTAACAATATCTTCAACTACAAACCTTAAAACTAATATCACACTGTTCAAACTAAAGAACAACATGTTATGAACCAACTATCAAAATTCCAGCTCAATATGACGATTAACGAACTGGGAGATGCAATTTTACGAAAACTGCACATGCGAGAAAATCAATGATGCATGGCACCCATAAACTAGAGACCTAGCGCGCAATGGTAGGAAACCAACGCCTGACGGAACCAAACCCCGAGACTCGGGACCTGGCGAAAAGAAGCCAGCGCCTGGGGGTCCATGTTGTGTAAAGAAATACAAGAAACAACGTAATTACACCTACTTTGGTCATTTTAAAGACATACAATTGTAAAGGAACATCAAAACTCATTCATCATACACCAAACTTCATAGAATTTCATTCCTTGCTTCCCAACCTTCCACTTCATGAACCTAACTCACCATTGCAACACACCAATTCAATTAATTGCTAACCCAACCACTCATTGATACAACATCATGAATTTTTACTGAATTTGTACTACACCGAAAAAACATTTAATATAACATTTGCACACCATAAGCCATCTAATTTTATCTTCATAAAGTTTTAACCCGATTTGACCAATGTTCACTCCAAAACAAATTCTCAACTTCAATTCAATTTCAACAAAAAAACTTAACCCATTTTTCTCTTTTGCATCATTCCTCTAATTCTCAATATCAAAAATTAAGAAAATTATCTTAGATGCCATATGCCCAGTTCATAGCCATCCACTCATTATCATCAACGTTAAAATCAACATGCCACATGTAGTGAATTTTTTCATCTCATTTGAACACATATTCAACACAACCAATCTACAAGGAATTTGTTCAACTTACCATCAATAGTCTCCTTCTCCACCAAAAATCAATTCCATAAAATGAAAATAAACTGAACATAACTATTACCTCCACCATATTATCATAATTTTGCAAAATGACAAAAATAATAAACCCATTAACACCATGAACACATACACATAGTAGTAAAAATTCGTCCTATTAAAATTTTCACTCATTTCATCAAGGTTAACCATTCTCAAGGCAATGAAACATCACATTACGCCATACTCCATCACCAAACAATGCAAAAAAAATCAGAATAAAGTATTTTCCCTTACAGTTCCATTGTGAAAAGCTAAACCCCAAACACACGTTCACACTAGAATCAAAGAGAACAAGGCTTAACACCCTTTAACCGAAATTCCTGCAATGAGACCACCTTAGCTTTGTTCTACCCTTTCCTTACTCTTCACATTCACACAAGGAATTATGCTCTCACTTTTTCTCCCCAAATCTCATGTTTCCTTTCTCTCTCTCTCTCAAGTCCCAAATTTTTTAACTTAGATAAAAACTCTTTGTTTACCCTTCATAGGCAATAAAAATAATAATAAAATTTATTTTCTTGGATTGCACAATTTTTCTTAAGCTCGTACCATACAATGCATCTGCCTCAAGTTGCCACCTCCCAAGGCACCATGAAGTTTACCAAAAATTATACACACATAAACAACGTAATCATCTCTACACGATTATAAAATAGGGTAAAAAATAATATTTGTTTCAAATGCACACATAAGGAATCAAACCAATGACCAATAACTCATGACAAGACTCTAACTAGTTGAAATGCTCTTCACATTTGTTTATGACCTTACGTATTAATTCAATTAATATTCCTCACATCCAATTATCCCTTATAAATATAATTATTTTTCCCGGGTCTTATAACCTCCTCCTTCATCCCCATCATTTTCACAAGTGTCCATTAAAACAAATGGAAATATCATTATAACATGAAGTGTAAGGAAGAATATGAAAATCAATTATGAAAGACGTGAAATGTAAGTTAAGGATTTCACAATATGTGTGCACTCCGGATTGTACAATCCAGAACTTAATTATACATTACAAAGTGTACAATTCGAAATGTAAATTTGCATTAAAGATTATACAATCCAAAATGCAAATTTGCATTACGGACTATACAACCCAAAATGTAGATTTGCATTACGAACTGTACAATCCGGAATGTAAGTTTGCATTGTGCATTGTACAATCATAAATGTAATTTTGCATTACGGATTGTACAATCTGAAATATCTATGAATTGCAGAATCCGAAATTATAATTACAGCAGATGTATAATTGGAATTTAAAAAAATATATGGATGCGAGAAGAAATTCTCCATTTGTTATAGGAGTGACAAAATGGGTTAAGCCCAATGGGTTGGCCCGACAATCCTTTTTAGCCCGACCCGTCAGCTTGTTTTGGCTCGGCCCATCCAGCTCATTAATATGATGGAACAAAATACGGATCAACTTGATTGTCCTTTTTTAAAGTTAAAAATTAAAATTAAAATAATATAAAAAATTAACTTTTCTATATTATATTTTTTAAAAGATTAAATATATATAATAACATTTACAAATTAAATTTCAATCGTTAATTACAATAAAATAATTTAACATGTAAATGTAATAATTATTTTAATTTATTTAATTAAAAATATTTACTAATTAATTAAAAGTTTAGAAAATATTTTACATGAATATATATATTTTTAATATAAAATATTCATTTATATGTATATATAAATAATTCTTAAAAATAAAAAATTATAAAAATTTAAAACAAATTAAGAAAAGAAAGTAACGGACATCACTGTACATGTATAAACAAGGCAACTTCTTCTTATATACTTTCACATATTATTTCTTGTATCGTCATATAAATATAATTTCGATTTAACCCATTCTTAATCATAGAATCCAAAAGTAAAAAATAACTTCTTTTTTGTCAAAAGTGATTTTTGGATTGTACAATAAAAAAAAATCAAAAATAACTTTCCGTGTATATAATCTAAAAACTATTTTATTTTAAATCATTTTAAACTTTTATATTTTTAGTTTCTAAATACTACAATTCAAAAGTTGTTTTTATTTTCACATTCTAAACCCTAAACACAATCTAAAAGGAGAAAATGAGAAGTTCTAGGAATGCAAAAGGAAGAAACTGTTATCAAATATACTAATTACAAAAACTAAAGGAATGTTTCATCTATCCGTTATCAAATATACTAATTCATATATAATTTGTGTTTCTCCTAAATATATATTTATCTGGTAGGAACAATACACATATAAAGTACACGTATACCTTTCCAGAAACCTCTCTACTGCTGGGGTTTTTTGGGTGTCAACAAATAACATGAATAGTTTACTCTATATAAAACCTTTATGTTTGAACTATCAAAATGCACCAGTGGTCTAGTGGTAGAATAGTACCCTGCCACGGTACAGACCCGGGTTCGATTCCCGGCTGGTGCACATTTCAATGGTGCTGTAATGAGTCGATTACTTTCATCTTCTAAAACATTGGATGATTAATATTCTTCTGAGCACTTTTTTTTTTTCCACTCATACTTATTATTAACATTGGATGATTAACATTAGAAGTGATATTTTTTATATGAAAACCTTAATTAAATACGCTTCGAAACGGGATCTATTGTATCATTAAACGTTGTCTTACTTAATTTTTCTTCTGCCCACTTTTTTATCTATAAAATATAATGTTATTTTTAAGAATTTTCTTTAAAAATGTTTTTTTAACTATTTTTTCTCAAATTTAAAATTTTTGACCAATTTAGTCATTTCTCTTTAAAAATGCGTGAATTTAGTTTTTTTTACCAAATTTTGTTAAGTTCATTTAACATTTTAAACAAATTTTATGATAATATTTGAGTTAACATTGAAGCGAAATTGTGTTAAACAGTGTAAACAACTCAACAAAATTTAAACAGAGACTGAATTCAAAATTTAATTAAACTTTAGAGACAAAAAATATATTTAACCCTATATATAATTAATAATATTAAATGGCTAAAAAGTGTCAACAAAATAAATAATTTTTCTAATTTTTTATACAATAATTCACTTTATCACACTAATAGTAAAAGTCCATGTATTAGTCCATGTGCTTGTATGATAATAAAAAATAATTAAATTGTTATTATTTTTGTTATTTATAACGATATATAGAAATGTCAAAATGAGTTTTAACCGTGAGCTACTTTGACATGTCCAATGATATATAAAGAGATATACTCTTTTGTGTTCACATTTTGTTATTTCAATTTTATCCTTTATTATTTTAAAAATTAATTATTTTATAAATAATTTACTTTTAATCGTTATTCTAAAAATTTCTATTGTCTTAAACCGTTATTTTAAAAACTTATTTTGTATACATATTTTATTTTTCTAATTTTACATTTAACAATTATTTTTATTGATTATATATTTTTAATTGATCTTAATTTAAATTTCTATAAAAATTAAAAAATGCGAATACATAGGCGCGACAACACCTTATTATTACTAGTTGTAATTATGAAATTAAATATAATTTTTTTAAAATTTTATTGTTGATCATTTTTATTTGTTTTGTAAAGAAAATTTGAATAAGGAAATATTAAGTGATCAAATGAAAAAATAATTAAATCTAAAGAAACGATCACTTAAAAATTATATTAATAAAATAATTATTTTAATTTAAACAAAATATTTAATGGTAAAATCAGAAAATAAATAAGAGAGGAATTTTTATATAGAGGTAATTGATGCAAGAACCTTGGTGGTGATTTGGCAGATTTGGTTGGGTGCTTGAACACAAACCAAAACACAACCTGAGAAAAAGCACAACAATTTCACTCAGTTAGGCAAAAACTCTGAACCTTCTCAAACTAAAAACCACAATTCATTGAGTTACTTATTTTTTTCTTCTCACTTTTTAATATTAGGTTTAATCAAAGCTTCCGTTTTCGTTATAAAATTTTAATTGAGTTCTTAACTTTTAAATTATTTTAATTGGTTCCTATTTGTTAAAAATTTGTTTTAATCATTGACGATGTTAATCGTGTATAACGTGTCAGCTCGTGATTTTTATTATTTTTTTTACTTTTTTTTTCTTACAAAAATATATGACACATGTCAAATTAAGATTTTACTACGTGTTAGCTTGTGATTTTTTTTTCTTTTTAAAATTGTCATGTGTCAAAATATGGTTCTACCACGTGTCAATTAATTATGTGAAAAATCTCGATTTGGTCCTTATATTTGTTATTTTGTCTCACTTTAGTCTTCATCTCTTTGTAAACTGAAGTATTTTCATCCCTTCCAAACTGAGACCAAATTTAACTTTTATATCAATATTATAATAGATAATTTTAACCAAATTAATTTTATTTAATTTTTAATTTTGCATTGAACTTTATTTAAAAATTTTGTTTTAATAATTTCTAAACAACTTTATAAATTCAAATATAAAATTTTAAAATAGTTTTATATAAGTTACAAAATTCAATGCAAAATTTAAATTTAAATAAACTTAATTTAGTTAAAAAATATCCATTATAATAAAAATATAATTATAATATTAATATAAAAGATAAACTTGGTCTTAATTTGGAGGGACGAAATTACTCCACTTTAAAAAACATTATGACTAAATTGAGACAAAATGACAAATACAGAAACCAAATTGAGATTTTTCACATAAATAATTGACACGTGGTAAAACCATATTTTGACACGTGGTAGTTTTTTTAATTTAAAAATTTTAAAAAATTAAAAAATCAAAAGTTGACACGTGACAAAACCCTAATTTGACACGTGTCAGCTGTTTTTTCAATAAAAAAATAAAAAAAAACACGAGTTGACACATGACACACAGTTAACGTCGTCAATGATGCCTTAACGGAAAAGACCAAATTGGAACAAATTTTCAAAAATAGGACCCAATTGGGATAACTTAGAAGTTGATGACCCAATTGAGATTTTGTAACGAAAACAGGGACCTTACCTTCCATGTGATTAAACCTTAATATTATTGCCTTTCAATTACTCCAAATGAAAAAAGGGTAAAACCTTTAATTGGTGATTCATTGTTATTATTATTTTATTCTTTTTCATAATGTATGGTATCATATTCACTAAGGGGATTCATTCCAAATGCAATCCCATACGTGCATGATGCATGATAATGTTAGAGGATGACATACAACAATTTACAAGATTACATCCTCATATTTCAGTTTTTTTTTTTGTGCGCACGTAATTTAGTCATTTCTCCTTATTATGAAAACAATGTAATAAAAATCAATAACACAAATAAAATTTTATTATGGTTATAATAAAAAATTATTACTTTTAAAAATACTATTAAAAAAATAAAATTAAATCTCCATGTAAATAAATTATTTTTCACCTACATATTAAATTTATTTTCATACCAAATAAATGTATTGTGTTATTCATTCTTTTATAAATATTTTTTTTTAATTTCAATCATTCAATAAAGTTTATAAAAATAAGGTTTAATCTTGTTTTTGGTCCCTATTTTCGTAGCGAAATCTCAATTTGGTCCCTCTATTTTTTTCCATCTCAATTTGGTCCCTATTTTGGAAATTTGATCTCAATGTAGTCCTTTCCGTTAGTGGTACAGTAACAGTGTTAAATGAGGTGTCACGTGTCAATTTCTCAATTTTTTTTGAATTTCTTTTTTGAATTTAAAAAAAAAAAAATTTGCCATGTGTCAAGCTATCATCGTGCCACATGACAGTGACAAAGTGATGTGACAGTGACAATGACATGTGTCACTTATGTCATTTCCACTTTCTCAATTTCATCCCTTTAATTTAATTTTTGTCTTAATTCAATCCCAATTTTGTAAAAATTTAACAATTTTGTCACTCTTCAAATTGAAATCAAATTTAATTTTTATATAAATGTACACAAATATTTCTATCAAAATTGATATTTCAAGTAAATATTTTTAACAAAATTAAGTTCATTTAATTAATATTTTACATTTAACTTTATTTAAAATTATTTTAAAGTTGTTAATAGAAAATAAATTCATAAATAATCTAGTTCATGTAACAATAAAAAATATATAAAATTAAAATTTGAAAATAAAGTTGAATGTGAAACATAAATTTAAATAAACTTAGCTATGTTAAAAATATATAATAAAAATATCAATTTGAATAAAAATATCAAATTTAAGAAAAATATTTGTATAACATTTATATAAAAAATAATTTTTGTTTCAATTTGGAGAGGGACGAAATTGGACTATTTTTACAAAAATAGGGACTAAATTGAGATAAAAATTAGAATATAGGGACCAAATTGAGACTGAGAAAATGACACCTGACATAATAGTGACACTTGTCATTGTCATTGCCACATCACTCTATCACTGCCACGTGGCACGATGACAGCTTGACAAGTGACAATTTTTTTTTTAATTTAAAAAATAAAAAAATAAAAAAAAAATGAAAAAAATATAAAAAAAAATCAAAAAATCGAGGAACTGACACGTGACACCCCATCTAACGCTGTTATTGTATCACTAACGGAAAAGACTACATTGAGATCAAATTTCCAAAATAGGGACCAAATTGAGATGGAAAAAAAATAGAGGGAGCAAATTGATATTTCGCTACGAAAATAAGGACCAAAGGCATGATTAAACCTAAAAATAAATTTAAATAATTTATATATTATTTTATATTACTTTTAACAATAGGAACATTTTGATAATTTAACTTTTTTTATCTATTAATAGTTTTTTTAATATGTCACACCAGTGAATTCATTCATAAACTTTCATAAATTTCACTCTCTAATCCATTCTAGAATCACTCTCAAATATCTTAAAAGAAAAACACCAATTTCACCCTCTAATCCTTCAAATCTCTTTCTCTCCCTTTCCCTCAAATCATTTATCCCAAAGAAACACAGGAGATTATTTTTTAAGATGTTTCTTTAAAAATGTTTTTAACTCTACTTTTTCTTCAAAAGAATAAAAACTATGTAAAGCTAAAAAACATATCACATATGGAAATTAGTTTACAAATAAATACCTAAGTGAACCTAAGTCCTAGTCCATGTCATGGTCAATCACCAAGTAATCGATATATTATTCATTTTAGAGATGGAAATTCCGTCATGATTTTATCATAAAAAAACATAAAGTAGAGAGAAAAAAAATATTTAAATCGCTTTTGGCTTCCACTTCTAAGTGGTGTAAAATTATTAGTTATGATAATAATGCATGTGTTTATATTTAATACAATATAAGAAAAAAAATATACTAACAAAATTATTTTATTACTTATCTTGCTTTGTTGATAAATATTTAAAAAAATTGTTTTTTAGCCATTTTACATTGTTAATTTTGTTATTTATATTTATTTTGCACATGTACATAAAAATTATTTTATTATTTTATTCATTTTTTTTTAAATTTATTTGCCCTAAAAATAAAATATATTTCTATACTATTTTTTTAGTTTTTAATTTTGTAATTTTTATTAATTAATCATTTAACAAATTATTAAATTAATAAGTTAATCTTTAATATTTTTTCGTTAGTAATACATAATTAAATGAATAAGTTATTTTTTAATAGGTTATTCCTTAATTTTTTTTATTTATTTAAAATTTTTTAAATTAATATATCATTCTTTAATAATAAATAATTAACTTAATAAGTTATTCTTTAATAAGTTGTCGATATATAGTTCGTAAATCTATATCTGTGAAGATTGTATGTTTTGGTGTCCATGTTTTTTAATTTTATTCTTTAAATAAAAATGGTTTTTGAAATTATAACAAGTATTTTACTTTTAAGTAATATTTTTTAATTTAACCATTTTTTATTTGGTCGTTTTTTTTAAAGTTAAAATTTTTTAATTGTAAAATTATTTATAAAATAAATAAATAAAAATTATAATAAAATTATAAAAATTATAAATTTAATTTTGTAATAATAATAATAATAACTTTACTATATTTTATTATCATAACATATGCATTTTATTATTAATGAGCTACGTGTACGTGTGTTTATTTTTTATGATAAAAAATAATAAAATTATTATTATTATTATTATTATTATTATATTTGTAAAAGTAATTTAAATATATTTTTTTAAAATTTTATTATTGATAATATTTAATTTTTAGATGATTTTTTTTGTTATAATATTTATTTCAGTTTAAAAGATAATTAAATTTTAGAAAAAAAATCATATTAAAAAAACAATTAAATTTAAAAAAAGAATCACTTAAAATCATAAAATTAGTAAAATAATTATTTTAATATAAAAATATGTAAAGAATAAAATACTACGAATTCTATATGATATGATATTATAGAGAATGGAAACACATCCCTTAGCACAAGTGTCTACATCTTGTTTATAAAATAATACACTTATCATTTTACCAAGAACATTGGTCATGATTTGACAGATTTGGTTCGGTGCTTGCACACCAGACAAAACACAACCTGTGAGAAGAACAAATCACAATTTCACTCTGTTACGCAAAAACTCTACACCTTCTCAAACTAAAACCACATTTCATCTTCTTCATTAAGGGTATCGGTGAGTCCCTTCGTCTTCTTCTTCTTCTTATCCGCCCTAACTATATTCAATCCCTCATTATCTGTGTACTTCAATTTTTTTTTGTTCCCAGCTTTTTTTTTTAATAATATATATATATATATATATATATATATATTTATTTATATTTATATTTATATACTGACGACCAACTTTACTCTTCTTCTTATTATTATTGCCTTTCAATTATCCCAAATGAGAAAAGGTAAAACCTTCAATAGTTGATTCATTATAATTTATTTATTTTCATTTTTTTTGCAAAATGTATGGTACCATGTTCATGTCAGTGAGCTAGCACTGAGACTTTTTTTCATAGATCACTGTCAAGCTATGTTTATTCTGTTTGGAACTAACTCAGATTCTGATACTAGACCTCCTTGAAAATGTGTACACTATAAGAGAACAGAAAATGGAGCTTCCTTTCATTGATCATTGTTGAGCCATGTTTATCCTGTTTGTAAGCAAAGTCAGATTCGGAGACCCTTCAAAAATATCACTTTTATGCCTCCTTTGGTCTTTGTACACTCGTTTCTTGTCTCCTTGTGTGAAACCCATCAATTGGAACTCCTCCCACATCTTCTTTCGACCTTTCTCCCTTGGAAAGGTGCCAGTCCTTGTTCTAGTTGAATCAAATCCTGGGTCAGATGATCCTGAATGACTTTATTGTTCAAGGCTAAGTTTATAGGATTCTCCATGAGAAAAATTTATACATGGTGCCCTCAAGAATCTAATGATGTCATGTAAATCTTGGAGAATACTTACATAGGTTGGAGTTTGAATTCCTATACTCTACTGGAAGAAGAGTTCAAGTTAAAGAAATTTTGAGTACTTGTATATAAAACTCTTGGTTCTTGTACTCACATGGATTTTGATAACACTTGCAGTTGAAAGCATATGATTTTGTATAATCAATATACTGCATCAACAATGCAAAATGAATATTTTGTTTAAATGCTATCGCTTGTTTCTGCATGTTGGTTTCATATGTATTGCTTGAGGACATGATTCATATGTAATTACTCAGTTTTCCTTCCCTGTATTGCTGATTTTTTAGTGTATTTTCCTGCTTCTACATGTTAATTTTTGTTAATATAAATGTCAACAACTAAATATGTAATATGTTTGATTTTAATAATTGACGGAGAAAGAATAAAAGAAAAGCATTCTGATCAACATTAAGGTTGAATGGATTGCCTGATGTATGCCGGGGGGGGGGGGGGTTAAGGCACATTTTTGTGTTTTGTGGTTGTGG
>Ga0099822_1008524_pt1 | contig 13095 bp, 3 predicted proteins | sample CowpeawhiteBW_FD_76839 | JGI IMG/M metagenome (GOLD analysis project Ga0099822, IMG submission 76839) | Root nodule microbial communities of legume samples collected from California USA - Cow pea white BW | ecosystem: Host-associated > Plants > Roots > Nodule | place: USA: California | collected... | reverse complement strand
TTGCTACATTCCAAATGCTGCCATCACAACATGAATTCTTTGGTTATTTTCAATTTTTTTTAATTAGAAAAGTTTTATGTGTTGTTTTTATTGTTTGTATTTTTTTTTTTATGTTGTATTGTGGTTGAGGGGTGGGGGGGGGGGGGGGGGGGGGGGGACTCTGTGATGTTTTTCCTCAAAAGACAAAAAGGTGTAATAAGTAGAAGTTTAGAACCGTAGATAACATATTGGTGTAAACTTGTTCCCTGTGCTTCAATGTTAGTTATTTCTCGTTTGAACTAATCTTATGGTTTTTGAAAGAGCAGGTTAGTTCTTTTTGCTCAAGGCAATACTGATGACAGAAAATTTATTTGTTTGTTTCAAAGTATTTTTGCTACATTCCAAATGCTGCCATCACAACATGAATTCTTTGGTTATTTTCAATTTTTTTTAAATCTAATTGAATGATCTCGAACTAGCTCACTGGAGATTTGGACAAGATGGTTGCATTGCAGAGATTGTTAGAACCATATGGCATTTGTGAGGTATGTTTTGCACTTTTTTTCTTACATACTGAATATTTTTGCTGTGACATTTGACTTGTTTAAACACATTGTTCCATGAATTTCAGTCATATTTGGTGCATTTGCTTTGATAAATGTATTTCTTAATTCTAGATTAGTTGCATGGTTGTCAGAATTGCATTCCAATTAGTAGAATCATACAATTCTACACTTTTCCCATGGCTTGGCGAGTTTATCCATGCCCAGATTCGCTACTGAGTAGTATTGGTAGACTCTGCACTGAGATGCAATTCTCTCTACTTGACTTAAATAAATGTTCCTTTACATCATTGAGGAGATGCAATTCTCACTACTTATCTTTTAATAAGCAGAATGTCGTCTTCATTTATTGAAAATCAAATTCCTCACTCCGTTTTTCCAAATGACTCCTTTTTTGTTGTCTCTCCTAAGGGATTTGATTGTACCTGTTTTGCTTATAATATCTCTCAAGGTTTAGACAAATACTTTGCAAAAGTTATTAAATGTGTTTTTTGGGGATATTCTTGCCCTTAAAAAAGGATACGAATTCTATTCTCTGACCACCCAAAGAAATATGTTAGTTGATGTCACCTTTCTTAAGGACACGCCCTTTTTCTCATCTTCCTTGGAAACTCCTGCTTCCATTCAACATGTTCTCCCTATTCCAGGCTTTTGTCCTCTAATAATTTACGCTTCTGCTAACTCCAACTCAAATGAAAACCAGTCTAGCATTGCTCCACCACATCCCCTTACATGCTAATCAATCCCCGAAGTCTCTCATGATTCAAATCCTCCTTCGACAACTTCTCATGTCATGGATCCTTCTCCATCAACTCCTTCACATGACTCTACATTAAATTGTCTTATTGGTCTTAGGAAATGTATTCAGCCTACTTGTAATTCATAACCTATTTATAATTTTGAGTTATCATAGTCAGTCTCCATCATATCCTTTTTTGGTTTTTTCTTTTGTCTGCTCGATTATCCTAAATGACAACGAGCCATGATTGATGAAATGCAAACTCTTATCTTAAATGACAACAAGTCATGATTGATAAAATGCAAACTCTTACAAGCAATGACGTGTAAGAGCTTATTCCTTTTCCATCTGGAGAGAAGACAGCTATGAAAGTTAGGTTTAGTGGTGAAGTTGATTACTTAAACTTAATTGGTGGCCAAAGGATATACACAAATTTATAGAATTGGTTATACTAGGTTCTGTTCCTATATGTGGTTGTGATTTACCGAATCTGAAGTGTTTGATATATTTGGTGTTTCAGGTGGCACGAACGGGACGTATTGCTCTAGTCCGTGAGTCAGGCGTGGACTCTAAGTACTTGCGTGGATATTCCTACCCCTTATAAGGTCTTCACCTCCAACCACCACTCAGTTTCATATTCGGTACAAACAAAATTTTGGATGCTACTTGTTTAAACTTAAATTGCTTATTTAGTGTCATACTATGCACCTATCTTTTCAAATATTTTATATCTTATACTCATTTTAATATATAAAAATATATTAAAAAGTTAAATTGTTGTAATTAGGTGTTTTTAAGAGATACTTATGGATTATTTTTAAGTTGGCCGTGTTAATTTCTATTTTTTCAAAAAATAATATTAAAAAATATCAAATAAAATAATATTTTCTTCTAAACAATTATTTCATTTTTCACATTTAAAAGAATAAAATAGAAAATTGCTAACTTATCTCTATAATAAATAAAGGAATGAGTACAGTTTTATAAAATTTGTGAGTGATTTTACGTTCATATGATCGATATTTGTTTTTCATTTTTTGTTTGTCGATGTTTTAATATAAAATAATAAGTAAAATTATACTAAATCAACGAATAATAATTTAAATATTTTTGAACTTACAAACACTGACCTAGTTTAAAAGTAAAGCTATACTATTTTTATTATGCAATATAGTTAAATTCAAAACATGACATCTAGTTCCAATAAATAAAAAATTGTTCAATAATGAAGTTCTTGGCCATGGAATCTTCTAAATCTCTAATAATTTTTCTCGAATTACAACAAAATAGTCTAAAGGAATAACTTGCTATAATTTAACATAAAAGATATTATATGACTAACATAAATGATATTATATAGGGTAGCAATATATTGGTTCTTACTAACTATAGTATCCTAACATTGCATCATAATTGAAGGATCATTATTCACCACAAATAAAATCATTTACGTGAGTATTGTTTGAATGTCTTGATTTTAATGAGAAATGCTTATATCAACTCAGTAACAGTAGTAGTAATAAAATATTTTAAACCGGTATATGAACGAAGATGAATATGTCATATCTACATTGGTTTTATACTCATCTTCGTTTCAAATTATGAAGGTATTTTTAATTTATAAAACTATTTAAAAACAATATTTTAGTCATTTATTTCATTTCATTTGAACTATCATTATTTTCATTCTTCTTTCTCTCTTTCAATTGTATTGTTTGAATCATCTAATTTTATTCACCAAATACACATTTTTCTTTTTTTTATTCTCGTGATTTTATAAAAAATAATGTATTGTATATTAAGAAATATAAACCTCAATTCTATTAAATAAATTCATTTTTAAGGTATAAATCTGATGATTTTTACTCTTAAAAGCTTTTTATACGGTACATATTTTTCATTCTCTTTTAATAAATTAACTCATATACTATTGGCTTAAATTTTCGATTTATTCATATAATATGATTTTTTTTCATATTTGACACCGAATAAAAGAATGTGTTTTTTAACATCAATTTCTTAAACATAACTTTTAGTTTAGATTTTTATTTTTTAAAAAAAATTATTTAATTAATATTTGAATATCTACCTGACAAAAGAGTTGAGAACATATTTAATCCTCACAAGTGGATTAATAATTTTTTTTGCAGAATTAAAAATTTATTTCATAACGCACGATTTTATGAAACTAAAATTCATGTACACATTGGTTAAGAGTCATCTAAATTTGAATAAGACAAGAATTTGTAACGGGCTGCCTATTCCTGCTGAGGTTTGGTAGGTAATTCGACCAACACCAGTTATATAATGTATAATAATGTATAAGTTATATTTGTGAGTAATATTAAATGCTCAGTTAAAAAATAAAATAAAATAATATAATTAGGAGCCAAAAAATTAGATTTGGATCTTCTCCTATTCACAGTTGATGGAAGAAGTCCAATTTAATAATTTATTGCGTTCATTACTTAATATGTATTAGGACAATTACTGAAAAATTTAGTCATTATTATTTTCCATTATCATATTTTATTTAATTTTTTTAATCATTAAATTTAATAATAAACATAATAAATAGTTATGATATTAAATAAAACTTTCCTATTTATTTTAAACAGGAGATGATTCAAATCCTAAAAAAATGGGAAAGGAGCAAATTTTTTAAAGAATGACAAGAGACAATATGCAATTAATTGAAATTATTAAAGTATAGATTAATTATTATAGTTAAATAAAAAGGTTAAAATGGCACATTTTATTAAAAGTGTAATTTAGTTGCTAACTTCATTATTTTTAACATTCGTATTACTCATTAACTTTATATCAATCAACTTTATAACGTTTCAAGAATATATAAATAAATTAAGTAAAAAAAATAGGACAGTTATTAGTAAATAGAAAAAATTATTATATGTTGATCGCTGGATCTCATACATAAGCATCAAGATAGATTTTTATTTTTCATTATTATTAGTTAACTCGAAATCGAACTCATCTCATTCTGAGTGGGTACAGGGAGAGTTCCACGATATTGTCATGTGTATTGATTAGTAATATTTCTATCCAACACCATGTAAACGTATAATTTATTATTTGTGCCTCTCTATTGCCACACAAATTATGATAGAATTAAGAAATCTATATTGCATATCAATTTTCATTAATAATCGGACATGTTGAACCAGAGAACATGGAATAATGAGGTCAACTGTACAGTTACAGTTTTATACACAGTCTATACAATCATTGATAAAATGCTTTCATATGTTAAAATTATTTTTATTATTCAATTTTATTGTTATTTCAGAGTTTTTATTTACAATTCTTTGCAACTTCAGTCATTTTGAACATCCAATTTACCTTTGATCTATTAAAGTTCACTTGTTTATAAAGCTGAGAATTCAAGAATTTGAAAATAAAGACTACATTAGCAGTGCAGCAGAAAGCATGATAACATGTATGTCAACATAAATTGTTACGCACAACAGAGCTTCTGAATGGGAAAAAGTAACCCAGCAACACAAATCTTGTTTAAAAAAAAAAAAAAAAAGAAAGCACTTTATATCATAATTTATTATAAACGTTAATAACATTCCTTGTAAAAAGTCCACCAGCAACGGTCATCAACCAGCTTTTTTTACTCTTCTGCGGCACTAGCAGCACTAAGATCCACACTAAGGTCAATAACCTGTTCAAAATTCAGTGCAAGAGAATATCATTCATTATTCAAGATTTCCGATCCATAAGCTTTCTTCATTACTCAAAATCAATGCAATTAAAACAAATACAAAAACAATCTTTAATCAAATTACTAACGTGTATACAGTTGACTTTACTCATGTACAACAATCGGAAGAATGTAAAGTTTCATAAAAGAACGACCAAAAAATATTAAATTCTTCATATTAACAAAATGATTGGTTAAAGAATAATACATAGCAATTTATTTACCAAAAAAATATCCTTCGATCAAAGCTGAAAGTATTAACGAGTCTATACTTCCAAAAGGATATATAATGGTTAAAAAAGCAACCAATTTCGGAAGATAAGACAAAATACATATCAAGAAAATGATTGGTTAAAGAGCAATAAACACTTTATTAACAAAATATATCACTGAATCGGTAAACCACCAAATTTCCAGCAAGACATCCATTGTATAAGGAATAGAAAGAAGCAAAAATAAAAAATTTAAAACTCACTGCAACTTAAAGTTGATAGAACTTAACCTCCTATCAGACAAGTGTATTCTAGGAAGCATAATAGGATGGGATTGACGGGTTGCTAACACTGTTAATAAATTGTTAGTTATAACAAAGTTGAGAAAGGATTGAGGGAACTACAGAAAGGGAATTAGTTAGAATAAAAGGAAGACATTTGGAATTTTGTCTATGCAGAATTCTTCCATTCTTCAATTCTTGAAGATAATGCAAAATTATCCCCTCTCGAATATTTCCTTGTTACATTCATTTACCAGTTTTATCAAAAGGTAGATAACAGTTTCCAGAAGAACTCTACAAAAAGACCGTAACAAATCCAACTCATACTAAACAGATTAATTAAAATTATTTCATCTTTTTTTTAGGTTTTTGGAGTGGGCAACAAGGGAATCCATCGATGTGTTTACTTTGAGAAATATTCTGTTTTCATTTCTAATTTTCACTTATAATTACAAAATTGTCACCTAATTCTCATTTTATTTCATTTTTCAAATATTTGATCAGATATCTTAGAAACTACAAAACAAGGGTGAGACTGGAAAACAAAATGAAAACAAAGAGATATTTTCAGAGATGTGTTTGTAGAGCAACTATTTTTTCCAGGCGGGACTAAGAATATATGAATCCTACGGTATGTAGACTTGCAAATACATGATAAGATATGACAACATAGAACTTATGGTCTTAAGTTCCAGAGAAAAGGCTATTGTAGAGCAATGTCAGTCTCTATCTGTGGCTTCCAAGATTGATTCAAGAAATGGAAACAAGATATCACCACGGCATAAAACTTACCTTTCCAGTTATCAATGTATACATGTTGAGAACGTCATCCACAGTCGACTCAAAGTGAGTAGTAGCATCATAACTCTGTAAACAAGTTTTAAATGCGTTACTGTCAACCTATATCAACAGCATACAGCACAGATATTTTCAAGACTAAGTAACTCACCATTGATATAAAGCAGTTGTCCAAAGTCGGTTCATTGACCGGTTCATATCTGTCATAGATGTCAAAAAATATCTCATCAACAGGTCCTAGAAGATCAATTCCAGGTTTTAGTTCAATTGCTGGCTGATCTGTCTCTGCCTCGGATGATACGAATGCAATAAATTTCCCCTTTGGAGCAACATTGTGAGTATATGAGCAACAAAATAGGTACCTGCCCAGGATAACATAATGTAACATTCAATTTAAAAGGAAAATACAATTTAAAATTGACTGGTAAATTGTGTGCTCAAAACATTACCTAGTTTTAAATATCAAATCATATTGAAATTGTATTACCTTCCATATCGGAGATGGTTGAAAATTTCCACTGGCCTTACAAGATCATAACTTTTTTATGGTATTATTTACTACATTTTAATATAAGTTCAACATTACATTTATAAAGGTTGAAATGAAATTATATAGTAAATAGCTAAAAAAAGGAGAAGAGAAAGCTAAAGGACAATATGATAGGAGATTCATATTGATCTCATATGTAAAATAACACATGTACCTAATGGTCATTTATACCAATAGTCTTGGTCAATTACTAAAACAATACACTCAGGAGGATACGTTATTCAGCAAAATCATGGGTTCATATTTTTGAGCTGTTATTATCTTTCTGCATGTTTATTTGTAACAAATTGAGTATAAACAACTGAGAACAGGCAGCACAGGTTGGAAAGTTGCTCCGGCCAAGGAAGTGAAATGATGGGAAAATCGAAAAGATGTGCAGCTGAAATTTCTATTCAAGAAATTGTACAGCAAGGTCATTCTTCTCCAAATTCATTAAAATATGTGAAAGGTCCAAAGAGATATGGTACCCCAAAAAAATTGACTTCAGAATGACCAGAATCATTCAGAATTGTATACAACTCAACAAAATCACAGCAGAACAATAAAGAAATCAAACAGTAGTAGGTATAGTCTAAGCCATATATATATATATATATATATATATATATATGTGTGTGTGTGTGTGTATATATATATATATATATATATATATATATATATATATATATATATATATATATATATATATATATATATATATATATATATGTATGTATCAGCCGGTTCAGTGATTTTATCTCTACAATGAAAATCATCACATTAGCAACTTCTACAATAAATATAACTGAAGAAAGAAATGTATTTCATGCTGAAAACATTTGATTATTTTCATAGTTAGTAACAGAAACAACTTTAAACTTAAGGATTTAGCTTCAGTCAAGCACATATTGTTATCTGTATTGCAACAGATTCTCTACAAACTTAACTACATTATATATCTATATATCTATATATTAAGAAGCTGAATGGAAACTTACATGTCGGACTTCCGACCCAACTGTTTCTGTGGTAAAATAATTTGCACCGAATGGGAATTATCAGTGTTGGGGATTGGGTGGCTCATGATAGCTATTGCCCTTGCAACCTTACCAACCTTCCTCACCTGTTAAATGATTGCAATTAAAGGATGGAGAGTTTAGCATCAAGATTTATTTAAGAAATAAATATCACTTCAACATTTGCCAATGATATTTTATCATCGTCCAACAGTGGCCAAGCATTCTTCAAAGAGAAAACTAGTAACTTAGCAGCATAGCTTCAAGGCTTTAGAAAAAAAAAGTTTTTCACTTTCACCATCACCTAAACTGGTTGCAAATAGTCTAACTAAAAGTTGTTTCTAATACCTTGCCGGGCAAATATGATGGGTCACAAACAAGTTTCTTGCATTTTGCAGTTTCCCCTTCAGATGTGACACCAACAACCTTTCCATCAGCATCAAATTCTACCTGGCATTCAAGAAAATAAAATAAAATTCCACAAGTGCACAGCAAGAGAATGTATATCAGAACATTATTCAAACTTCAAACACAAATCAAAATCACAATTATTACAGCACAAAAAGGGGAGATCGAAATAAACAAAGTAATTTTTTTAAAATATTAATTCATGCTCGTAAATTTTTACATAATTAAATACTCCATCAGCCCCATAGTAAATGCAGTCTTACATATACCATAAAAGGTTAATAATTAGATGAAAGAGAATAGCAATTTTACAAAATTAATCTAATCATCAATAATTTATTTATAGTTTCTGTTGCCCATCATCAATCTTATTAGGGGTATAAACGGAAAAGGGAAGTGATATTGCAAAGAAAAACTAAAATGACATTTATTATGGGACTTAATTATTTCTTGTTACACAATACTTATCAAGAGACGAAGGGAATATTGCTTTCCGGTCAATAAAAGTATCTTCGAATTAGCGCATTTAATATAGTTTTCACTTTTCAAAGAATCTAAAATATGAACCGATTGTCACAAATTATTAACACAACTAATATATCGAAAATTTAAAAAACACGGCATTCAAAGTTCAAAATAAAAATTATAGTTCAAAGACTGATAAACCAAAATATGTTCCTAGAAAAGTTGTAATTGTTTAACTATTACAAGCCTTCGATTAGTGTCAATTGAGACAAAAAGGAAGATGTTGTGTTCGTATGAATGCACGTAAAAAAGAGTATATACCTTGCACTCAGGCTTGTTCAACATATATGTTCCACCATAAACTGCACTAAGCCTGGCAAATGCCTGGACAAAAAAAATAATTAACAAATCTTGAGAAAAACAAATTTTAACACGGGTAACTAAAACAATATGAGTAGCATACCTGGGGAAGCTCTCCTAAACCATACAAAGGATATATGTAAGGTGACCCTCCTTGAAAGCGTGCAAGAGACTCTGCATATAACTACAAGTAGAAAACCAGATAATGCTAATGGGCACCAAATGGAATAGAAGAAACTTTAAAATAAGACAAATCCACCACTGAGAATGAATTACAAGAACGTGATGATAACCCAGTAATTTTACCTTCATTCTCTTCACAGTGTCCAGTGCTGGCTCAGACAAGTAGTGATCATCTCTATGAAGCGCCAAAGCATGACCAATGAAGTCTACAGTGTTATCATCAAGGCCGTATTTTCTGTCACAGGAACAACAAAAGCAAAAGACCTTTTAAAGTACTCCTTCTGACCATCGAGACAAAGTTCAATTTTTCTTTTAATTACAGGGATGAAGAGAAGAAAATGTACGATCATCATGAAACGTAAGACAAGCAATTATATTTCATACGTACACAAAAATGATGTCAAATGAATGATCACATACTTAGTATTTGGAGTTTTGGATCAACATAATAAAACACTTACTAAGTGAGCATATACTACCAACATTGCATGACAGTTATCTGCTATATGTAAAATAAGAATTAAAAAATCAAAATTTCTCGATCTCCTTAATATGGACAAGGAAAAAATTACATCGTAAATTTCTCTGTGCGTTGAATTGAATTAAATACTCAAAAATTTAAATTGAATAACAGGATTAAGCCAGTGTGACTAAAGAAATAATGGAATAAAATTAAAATAAATAAATAAAAATACAGAAGAAAATAGATTCCAAATGAACAGGTTCAAAGTTTACTGAAAAGGGCCTTTCGGATTCTCTAAGGAGCAGGCCGGATGGCACAATGCCACTTAAAAAGTATTAAGGCCAACAAGACATGCTAATTATTCCTATTTCCTATACCAATTTCACTATTTATATGCAGTGTCCAATCAATGTAAAAGCTGAGTCATTATATCTACAATAGCAACAGACGCAGCAAGAAAACAAGTGCACACATACGCTATCAACTCTCTAGTAGTCACTCTTGTCAAGTCCATCCCCTCATGAGTCTTGGGTACACTCTCTCTATAATTTTGTACATATATGAAAAACTTGCGTGCCCGGCGTTTTTCAAATAGTCCCATAAGTGGGGACTTTAAGGCTTCCATGTCGTTTGAGGGCACTTTGTGAACCTGAAGAAACCCACCAACAAAACAATTAAAACATCAAAACAAAAAAACTCCCATTAAGAAAAATCAGAAACACGCAAACACACCTTTCCTTTATTAAACACATGGCTCCCATCCACAGCTTTAAAAGAGAGATACTTTGTAACATCAGTATGTATGAGAACCCGCACCAAATTGCCATTAGCCATAATAAACTAGAAAAAAAAATCAAATAATGTCACACAACACGTTCATATCCATCACGATGCAGCAAACTACAATACAAATAAATAAGACCTTAGGGTTCATATCGATGTTATAGTCCCTGCTAGCGCCCAACTGTGCAGGAGGCTTGTCATCTCCCCTGAATCTCTTCCAAAGCTGATGAGAAAAACAGAGAAATCATCATTCCGCAATTCAAACATCAGCAACAAGAGAATCATTAAATCGAATTTAATTACAGCGGAAAAGAAAAATAAATTAAAAAAAATACCTGATTAAGATTGAGTGAAGTGGATTCTCCTCCGTAATAGTCATTCCTATCCATATGCAGAACCTGAAAGAAAGGAATTAGAATGCGAGGATTAGATCGATCGAAAAGAAAGACGAAAGTGAGATTACGCAAATCGAAAGGTTGAATTGAAATGGAAAGAGAACCTTGAGGCCATCGACGGAGAGAAGACCACTGAGAATGCATTCCTTGAGACCCGTGCCCAACACGATCACATCGTACTCTTCATCCATGTTCGATCTCGATCTCGCAGAAAACGGGGTTTAGGGTTTTCGAAACGGGAATTGCGATAGATAGACACAACAACAACAGAGTGTTTTGATTTGATTGGAGTGCGTGCGAGAAACACAGAGAGAGAAAGAGAGAAAGAGAAACAGAAGCTAAACCAACAAGAAAAGAACCGGATCTGAGGCCTTGACCTCCAATTCCTCCACTTTAAGAAAAAAAACGAATAATAAAAAAAAAATTAAGAACCAATTTATGAATATTGTAAAATATAGAAATCAAAATTATAATTATATTTTATGAAATATCCTTTTGTCCATAATCTATCTAAATACTTTTTTTTCAGTAACTATTTTTCATTTATAATATCTAGCATGACATTTTTATTGAAAGAATCCAAATTTAATTTTTACTCAGACTGAAAAATATTAATAGAAAAATTATTTATCATATGCTAATTTTGTTAATTTTATAATTTATTTTGAAATATAGTTGTGGTTAGTTTTTGTAAAGTTTTTATCCAACAAGTGTATATATTTTATATCCATTAAATTTTATTTGCGTCTGTTTGTTCTAACCCTTTCTATTGGAACGTTTACGCGTTCATCCCGTTACTTTCACTGACAATAAACAAATATACGCAATCCAAATTGTATAAATATTTAAATTTAAATTAAATTAATTTGTAAAAGATAATTTATTTAAATTTCTTACGTCAATAAATCTTAAAAAAGTCACTTATTCATACATAAATGATTTCGTGCCAAATCTTAAAACAAAATATATATATATATATATATATATATATATATATATATATATATATAAATATTTATGTGAGCACTTTAATTAGAAAATTTTGAACCAATATTCTTGTCTTTTTCTACCTAACAAGGCACTTATCTTTCGTAATCAATTTATATATTTTTGTTGAAACAGTATTAATTAGTACGTGAAATTAAGTGTTAAGATTGTAGCATTATGTTTGTTCCAGAAAAGCATCTTAAGTTGCTTATAATGCAAGAAATATAAGTAATAATGAGGTGCCCACCAGCTACGTGGAATCGTATTTTTCGAAAGCTATCGATGTTTAGAAAAAAAAAAAAACAAATTGTGCATGGTGAATGTTAAGAGTGAACACATGTTAGAGTGTAGACTAATATTGTTTATGATAGTGTAATTCATATTAGTTTGAAAAGATACTATAAGATTTGAGTTTAATTTAAAAATATATTTTAAACGGGTAAAAGATGGAAAATTTATAAATAGATAATAGATATTTATTTTATGTTTTTTTTATGATTTCATTTTTATTTATTTGCTTTATCTGAGTTGGAGAAATTTTTTATTAATTTTGTACTATCATATTATAATTTTTGTGGTGACATTGAGCTAAAAGAATAACGTGTTGTTAGTGTAGGTTTTGAAATTTGATATATGTTTAAGGATGATGTGACTGTTCATATTGGAACTTGATATATTTGTAAAATTGGTTTAAATATATTCTAAGTTAGTCCGAACTAATATTTTTGTAAGGTGTAATGTTTTTAATAGTTGCATATTATTAATGTATCATAATGAGTTAATAAATATCATTTTTATCAAATTTTATCTTTAAATTATATTAACTATAACTAGTTACATTACATATGTATGCTTATTTAATTATATGATTTAATTATATATTAAATCACAAGTCCGGTTGAAGGTATCATATCTAAATGTTAGTGGGTTGCTAGGACATGTTTTAACAATTGGATTAGTTTTTATTTAATATATAGGAAATATATTTACAATGAATTGAATCATATATTTCAATTTCATAAATAGTTATAGTTGAGATGGAAATCTAAATGGATAAATAAAATATAATTTTGATTCATTATAAGATTATTTTGATAGAGTAATAATAGACATATTTTTTCATTATATATATATATATATATATATATATATATATATATATATATATATATATAATATATATATATATTTTTTTTTTTTTTTTTTT
>Ga0099822_1008521_pt1 | contig 13099 bp, 13 predicted proteins | sample CowpeawhiteBW_FD_76839 | JGI IMG/M metagenome (GOLD analysis project Ga0099822, IMG submission 76839) | Root nodule microbial communities of legume samples collected from California USA - Cow pea white BW | ecosystem: Host-associated > Plants > Roots > Nodule | place: USA: California | collected... | reverse complement strand
TGCTCCCCAATCACCATGCACCACCTAGCATTGCTTTCTTACTCCTAATTAACCTACAAAGAAAATAAACATAGATTAGCATGTTGGCTTAAGTCAAGTCAACTATAGTCAACAAGTCAAACCAAGTCAAAGGTCAACAAGTCAACTAAAGTTGATTCAACTAAGTCAACTTTGGGAATCAAAAATAACAAATACAAATGAAAGGGATGAAGGATTAGTGAACTTCCTTTCTAAATATGCTTAGTCTTCTTAAGCATGTGCCTCCATCCTTGGTTGGGGTCAATCCTTCATCACATCACACCCAAACAGAATGTGCATGTGCTATGATACAAATCTAGAAATTAGATGGCAATAGAGAACTAACATGAATGCAACACTGAATTAGATGAAAATATGCATGAAAATCTATATCAATTCAATTCAAGATCCAAGATAGAGTTCACGTGTTATTCATGCCCCTATAATTGAACCAAGCTTAAAGTGATATCATGATATGGCAAATGCAAGTAAATCATGTGCATGCTTTGGAATTCATGTAAGCTCAAGCTGATCTCAAACAAGGGTTCTTAATTAACTGTTAACCAAAATTCAATTCAGGATTTAGGATTCCAATTCAATTCACTCAATGTGCAAGTTCGAGATTATATTAAAATGCAATGCAAATGCTAATGGCATATTGGGGTAACAACTCATAGCAACAAGGCAATACAACTCCTTTTCAAGTGCAGTGCAAGGCCAAATAAAAATCTTAACCCACTAGTAGGGGTGGTCATGTATTGGATTTTTAATGATCCAATTCCATCTAGTTTAGATCCAAATAATTGGATAAGATTTTCGATCCAAATCCATTTTTTCATCAAACCTAGTTTGAATTTTTTTTAAATCTAGATCCAAATATTTAGATCAAGATTTAAATATAGTCCAAATATTTGGATCAAGTTCAAAATCAAGAATTCATTTTTGATATAAGAAATTTAAATTGAATTTTCTAAAACTTGTCTCCTTAAGGCCGACAAGATACAATTATGCTAGAGTTGTCAATTTTGCCCAACCTACAGGACTAGGGCCAAAAAAGCCCCCCATTAAAGAAGCCCACGGGGCCAAGAACCACACAAAAGTCGTGTGGGTCAAGCCCCACCCATGGGCTTTCTTCTTAAACATGAAAAATATATTATTAAACTTTTTGTCGTCGGCTAAGGGTCGATAGGTCTAGGACCCATCCAGGCCATCAGGCCAGGTCCAGCCAACCCGTCTAGGTCGTCGGGTCAGCCCGATTTATCTGACTAGTTGTGCTGGCCCAACCTCACACTATCGGGTCGTTGGGCTCGCTTGGCCCATTAGGGTCGTTGGGCCTGCCCGATTCGTACAAGTCATTTTGGCATGGCTCGTCCGAGTTGTCGAGCCGACTTGGCCCATTAGGGTTGTCGGGCCTGCCCAGTCCATACAGGTTGTAACATCTTGGCCAGATATTACTAATTTAAATAAAATAAAGTAAAATAATATTAATTATGCCATTATTAAATATGCCTTAATAAAATGTCTCAAAATTCAAAACCATAAATTAAACTCTAGGTTTACATAGTTCAAAACTGATCAACTAAATGTTTACAACATAGTCAAATATAGTTATAAAACTTCCCAAGCTAGCCCTTCTTCAGCTCTAAGCGTTACTAGCTCCACTTGAAACAATGTCTGCTCCCGTGTAACGAATTACACGATCATCGCTAAACACACACAAAAAGGGTGAGCTCATGTAATAATATAAACATATAATTTAATACATAGAAGTTCACCCAAAATTACTTTATTCCAGCCAATGCTTAACCAAGAAACCTTACTGCCCTACGCTTTCCAACCCACAATTTCTTGACCATGGACCTAGGATATATATGCTTCCACGAACTTGTCTGCTCGTGGTCCTGCCTCTACAAACATCCCCGCTCGTAATCCAACTCTACAGACCTCCCTACCCGTAGTCTAACACACGTGATCCAACAACTACAAACATCCACACTCGCAACAACCCTCAAGTTTGAGCATGAAACATATGAACCTCCCCATTCGTATCCTCACACAAGAGCATCATAATATGAACCTCCCCACTTATATTATCATGTGTTCACCACCAGCCATGAACCTACCTGCTCATGACATAGTCAAGCATCTCCTAGTCTAAGTCCACATCTCAACACATTCAAAAGAAATTAAGAAAAACACATTACCTTATACAAGATACACACTCAAGCTGGTTTTAGGGATTCCAATGCTTCCACGAACCTATCCGCTTGTGGTCTAACTCTACGAACCTCCCCGCTTGTAGTCCAACTCTACGGACCTCTCCACCTGTAGTCCAAGACGTATGATTCATCCAGCTATGAACCTCCTCGCTCACAGCAACTCTCAAGTGTGAGAACGGAACATATGAACGTCCCTGATCATATCCTCACACGAGAGTATCATTAATATGAACCTTCCCGCTCATATTAACCACGCGTTCCATCACCAATCACGAACCTACTCGCTTGTGATACAGTCAAGCATATCTAGACCAGGACCAACACAACAAGACATGCAAAATGCAATAATAACAAACACTGCCATGTGCTATCGCCTGGCGCTGCCTAAGCGCTGCCAGGCGACATTCTAGCGTAGACTGTTTGGTGATCTCAACATGTCGTTGGACGCTGCACGGGACACACCACTAGGCGCCACACCAGTAACGTGAGAGTTGCTGGTTTGTGCACCCCAAGACAGGTTCTAATGACCCAAACACCACATGTCAACCAGAGCACCGAAACCACAAATCCATTTATCCTAGCATGGCCCAATCACACTGAAGCATCCAATACTAATCATATTGTTAGGGAATTCAAACCAATAATCACGAGTAACATATAACTCTAGCTACAAAACTCCAATTCAAATCTCCACCGTTGAAAGTAAAGAATAACATGTTATGGATCACATGTCAAACTTTCAGGTAAATCGGACGACTAACGAAATGAGACATATAGTTTTACGAAAATTGCGCAGATTAGAAAAATCGTAGTCGCCCAACGACTAGATCTTGCCGCCCAATGAAACAAGACCAGAGACCTAGCGCCTAGCAATAGGAAACCACCACCCGGCGGTCCCTATTGCGTGTAAAACTACCCAAAACCAAAGGTGTACGTTCAAAAAAAAAACTACAAAGTCACAGAAAACGAACCAATCCAATTCGTATCGCTTGGTGGGCCTTCATTGTCGTCAGGCGATTTATGGGCAGAACCCAGAATCTTAGTTCAAATATCATTCGTCGCCTGACAGGCCTTCATTATCGCCAAGCGGTTTCTGAAAAATTCCTGAAACACGAAAAATCTATAAACTTGGTAGAAACAAAACACACAAATGTATCCCATACATTACACAATTATATAATTAAAGTTTAAAGCACGAAGTGCAGCTCCCCTAATCTGGAATTTCTGCTTCCAAAGGCACTCCAAGTGTTGGAATTTCTGCTCCCAAAGGCACTCCCAAACACCACAGCCACCCAATTACCTAATACCTACACATCTAGGATTATATTATCACGCACCATGGTCAAGCATATTATTAAAATAATAAAATAATTAATTTACATACAAATGGCATACACAGGACTTGAATCCAAGTCCTTTAATCATGGCCATATACTCTCAACCACTTAAGCTAGTATTTCTGCTTGTCATAACTTCTAGCATTTATTGCCATAGAGATCCCATTACCCTCATTTACTAAATAATTATTTATTTAATTATTTAATTTTCTCGGATCTTACACAGGTTGTCGGGCACGACCTGTCCGAGTCGTCTAACCAGCCTAGCCCATATAGGTCTTCGGACCCATCCAACCTATTTGTGTCTTTGGGCCCGCCCAACCCGTTCAGGGGTTCATACCCAATGACTTATCTGAGTCATCAAGCCCGCCCAGCCTGTTCTGGTCATCGGACCCATCCGGCCCTTCAAGGTCGTCGGGCCTGCTCGGTCCGTACATGTCGTCGAGTACGGCCTGTCCGAGTTTGGATATAGCCTAGTCCATCTCAACCTTTAGCCTAGCCCAACTAAAAATTTCTATTAAAAATTTAGATTGGATTTTTTGGATTATCCATATTTGAAAATCTTGATTTAGATAATGAATATTCAATCCATAAAATATATAAAATGTCAATTAGATTGAAATCCAGATCCAAAAAAATGGATTTTAAATGGATTGGATTTTCAATAAAATGGAATTTAAATGGATTGGATCAGAGCAAAAGTGGATCAAATCAAGAAAATTAGATTTTTTGTCCACCCCTACCCACCAAAAACCTTGATTCTATATAGAAAAACGAAATAGATCATGCAATGTTGATGTAGGATGCAATGGAAACTAAAATGCTAGTGGTGCATAATGACTAAAATGAAGGGATTAGGACACTGATGCAAGACTTTAGAATATTAGGATACTAAATTAAATTTATGAAGGCCATGCATGAGTTGAGGGCTAAACACTCAAAATGATTAACTAACCCATAATTTCTAGCCTTTAAAACTCCCACGTAATAGTATAAGCATTAATGAATGGATTTAGCCTTGTCACACCGGATGGTTAAGATAATATGCACTCCTATTATAAACAAAGAAAATAACATGGCAAAATCATATAAAATGCATGGAAATAAAATTCCCTACCACAATTACAATAGAAAACATGATCCTAAACTACTTGTTACATGAATTTAAAGCAAAGACAGTAGAATTAAATTAATGCAGAATCTCAAATCAGTAACAGAATGACAACCAAAGAAAACAAATTTAAATATCGTAGAACAAAAGTGAATGTGGAAACTAATTTGGTTATCAAACTAAAGTTCTTTTGCACTCGAGAAGACATTTCAGGAATGTATGCCCACTTTGAGTTCATATGGATTCCAAAAAGGAACTAAAATTATGTGAAAAACAAGAATCCTACTTAAAACACTAAATCAGTAGCACAAATTGAACAGAAACAAATGTAGTGATTTAATCATGGACTATTCTACACTCGAGAAGACCACTCGATAAAATGTGCCCACTTTGGGGTCACTTGGTTTTCAATCCTTAAAGTGTGCAATGTTCATCCATACTTAAGTCACTAACTTGGAAACATGAAACTACAATAACATTAAGAAAGCAATAAGCAAAATTAAAATGATTTTGAAATGAGAAACCTAAAAAGAAAACTTAAACTTCAGCAAAACATAAACAAACACGATTCACAACTAGAATTTAGTCATTGTATTTCACTAAAAAAATCAAAGGAGGATTACATGAGTTCAAGAATAGTGCTAAAATTAAAATGATGCAAGGAACTCACTTAGCAATCCCGACCACTTTGTGTGGGTGAAAGACTAAGTAGACCTACTGACACACTAGGGAAAAATCCAATCTCTAAAGGCCTTTTTGTGCTCATCAAAGATGGAAAAAACCCTATTATAGTATACTTTCTCCCCCTTGCGCAAGAACCTTGAACCCTAGCTCTTACCACAAAAGTCTAGCATGTATATTCTAGAACTCACGTTTACAAAACCTAATCATGCCCTTTAAAAACCCCTAAGGAAAAATTAGAAAAACAAACAGAAATTGCAATCCCAATTCCCTGCATCTCGAAACAGAATCACAAACCTTGAATCAGAGATCTTACGCCCTTGATCAACTTGACTTTTCCCTTTTTTTTCTCCACGAATTTTCCACGCTCTCACTCTAATTTGATCTTCCAATTGTCTCCATCCATCATGATCAACGTTGGCTCCCTTCTCTAAAACTAGGATCTCACGTATCATATTCATGCATCAGAGCTTCCATTTTGCTTGTGTAGTGGAGTAGTGCTTAATTATGATGTGTGTTTTGCTTCTTGCGTTTCACCAAAACAAAGGATCAACCATGATTTTAGTAAAACGGTGTGTTATGATGAACATGAATGAAGGCTTGGGAAAATTGCGGTTGACCAAGGCAGGGGATGCTTCGCAAAATCAAACAATTGGAATTAAGGGCTCACATGCAATTAAGCAAGAATAAAGGGTCTCCTAGCAAAACAACTTTTATTAAAATGGAGTTTTAAACAGGGCAAATTAAATGAAACAAAATACTATTAAAATTAACCCTTTTATCACATTTTTTGTGAAAACTCCAGTTTTCTAAATGCTCAACAAAAACTAATTAAATAAAGATAAAAACAAATTTATTTAAACTAAAACAAAACCTTTTTCTAAAAGGAAAATAAGCAAAATTAGAGTGCTAAGAGGAGCTTATGGATAAACTCCAAAGGGGCCAACAATAGAACATGAGTGTGGAAGAGTATAGACAAAAAATGAAGCTCTATATGATAAGGGTGGGAACTAGGGAAGGGGAAGAAACCACTATTTCTAGGTTTTTAAGTGATCTCAATCTTGACATTAGTGATAGAGTGAAATTGTTGCCCTATCAATACTTAAATGACTTGGTACAAATTTGGATTAAGGTAGAACAATAACATTTGAGAAAAGGTTTGACAGATAACCACTCAAGCTCATATGTCAAGATTTGAGAAAAGAGAGGAGCCCCCTAGAAAATTTGAGAAAGGAAAGGAGAAACACAGGGAGGGATCATCATCAACTATGCACACAAGTGAGATTAAGTGTTTTAAGTGTCAAGGTAGAGGTCATATATCATCACAATGCCCCTCCAATAAGACCAAAATCCTAAGGGGTGTTGATGATATAATAGTGAAGAAAAGAAAGAGAAAAGTGTAAGTGAGGATGAGAGTGAGGGAGAAGATTCCTACCCTTGTGAGGGAGACCTCCTTATTATGAAAATAGTTCTAAAAAATCAACCTAGTCCTCAAGTGATGAAGGCTTGATCCCTAACAAGGATGATGACTCATGACACATGCCTAAGAGAAAGGGAGTTCCTTAATTCCTTTTCATTGTTTTATTTCTTTAGTTTGAATTCCATGAAGTTGACTTGGTTGACTATTTTAAGTTGACTTATTGACCTTGACCTTAGGTTGACTAGTTGACCCAAAGATTAGCTTAGCCTAAAGCCAACATGTTAATCTAGCTTTATTTGTTTTGTAGGATAACTAAGGAGGTGACGCACAAAGTGGATAAGTGGCATATGAAGACAAGTCCATACAGAGGAGAGAGAGATGGCAAAGCTTTCAGAAACATTTAGAAAGGATGACCACATGCCTTGGCCACCAAGAAGTCTAGAAACATCTAGAAGAGCATCCACCATGCCTTGGCCAAGAAGGCTTCTAGAATGTGTCCATGTGTTCCTTTGTTGACCTACTTTCTAGACACTAGTTTCGCCATTTGTTACGTAACCCTTTTGAGATTATTTGTTTTTGCTAAGAGACCCCTAGACACTTCTATTTAATGGTACCTCTAACACTTGTACAAGAGGTTGAACATTTTGGAGAAATCAAACACATTTGTGTATCAACCTTGTGAGAGTTTCCTCCCTAGGGAGTTAATGCTTTTAGCCTTATCTTGAATCTTGATTCAAGTGGCGGCACCATCACTTATCTTTAGTAGAGTCCATGGCTTTGCCTCTCCCCTAACGTGGTGTGCTTCTTACACCTTTTCCATTTCTCTTCTTGCCATTTTATTACTTTCTTCTTCCTTTAATTGTTCTCAGTTCTTATATGTTTATTCACATTTTATCTTCTTTTTATTTTGAATCAATCTATCATCTTCTTCTTATGAGCTTTGTGAAAGGAACCTTTACATCTAGATAACATGCTATCTTAAGGTCTAGTGGAGATTTCACTTAGCTTTCTTAATCAACTCACACCATATTCAATAATCTTTAAAAGGTCAAGATAATCCTACATCATTAAGTCTTGACCCAAAGAGAGAACATCTTTCATACAAGATGTAAAGTTTCAAACAAAACATGTTCTCTCATTATGGATAGTGGCTCATGTTACAATAGTTGTAGCACTAGGTTTGTGGAAAAATTGGGTCTCACAATAATCCAAAACCTTACAAACTTCAATGGCTTAATGAAGAAGCGGATTTGAATGTGGACTAACAAGAGGAGGTCAAGCTCTCTATAGGAAACTATGAGGATAAAGTTCTTTGTGACATAATACCTATGGAAGCTTGTCACATTCTCTTAGGTTGACCTTAGCAATTTCACAAGAAAACTATGCACAATGGTCTTACCAATGAGACTACTTTCCAACACAAGGAAAAGAAGTTTGTTCTTCATCCCCTAGCACCTTTTAAAGTGTTTAAGGATCAAATACAAATGAAGAAACTAAGGGATGATGAGAGAAAAGAAGAGAGCATGTGCAAAGAGTTGGGGGAGCAAGCTCCCAACGCATGCATTCATGAAGAGGGGGAAAGTAGTGCTCCTCCCAAGGTCACTCAAAAGGAGAAGAATTTATCAAAGGAAACTCTCCTTTGTAAGTAACTTTCCTACCTTCTCTTTTGTGAAGGAGTACTTTCATGCATTTGTTCAAATCTAGAATCCAAGTATCCATCTCCTTTGAAAAAACTTTTATGAGAATTTGATGATATGTTCCCCCAAGAAGATCCTAAAGGTCTTTCACCAATTAGGGGAATGGAGCATCAAATAGATTTTGTTCTTAGGGCAAGCTTACCAAATAGGTTAACCTATAGAACAAATCCCCAATAAACAAAGGAGATTGAGACTCAACTGCAATATTTGTTAGACAAAGGATGGATTCAAAAGAGCTTAAGTCCATGTGTCGTACTTGGGTTATTAGCCTCTAGGAAAGATGGAAAGTGGACAATGTGTTGTGATTGTAGGTTATCAACAACATTACCATTAAGTATAAGCACCTAATTGGATGAGTTGCATGGGTTCACTATATTTTCCAAAATATACTTAAAAGTGGTTATCACCAAATAAGAGAGGGTGATGAGTGTAAAACTGCATTTAATACTAAATTTGGTCTTTATGAGTCGTTAGTGATGCCATTTGGCTTAACTAATGCACCTAAAACATTCATGAGGCTAATGAATCATGTCCTTAGGGATTGCATTGGGAAATTTGTGGTTATGTACTTTAATGACATCCTAGTGTATAACAAGAGTCTTCATGATCTTCTAGGACATTTGAAGGTTGTTCTCTCCACTTTGAGGGATAACCATCTTTTGGAAACAAGGAGAAGTGCACATTTTGTGAGGATAATATAGTCTTCCTAGGATTCATAGTGAACAAGCATGGTGTGCATGTTGATCCCACCAAAGTCCAAGCCATTCAAGATTGGCCAACTCCCTAAAAGGTAGGAAAAGTTAGGAGTTTTCATGGTTTAACATCATTCTATAGGAGATTTGTCCCTAACTTCTCAAGCATAGCTTCACCACTTAATAAGTTGGCGAAAAACGATGTTAAATTTGTGTAGGAATAAGATAAGAGTTAACTTTCAAACAACTTAAGGAGAAGCTCACCAATGCACCCATTCTATCTCTTCCAAACTTTTCAAAAAATTTTGAGATAGAATATGATGCAAGTGGTATGGGAATAGGTGGAGTTTTGTTATAAGAGGGGCACCCCATTGCCTATTTTAGTGAAAAATTCAATGACGTCACTCTTAACTACCCTAACTATGTTACGAAGTTGTATGCTCTTGTGAGGTTACTTCAAACTTGGGAGTACTATCTCTAGAAGGCACAACCTTTTCACAAAATTTGGATCATAAATTCTTGGTTTTGATCACATATGAGAGTTGTGTGAACAAGATGACTTCTTTTCCTCCATTTTTTCTAGTTATCAATAGAAGGCTCAAGGGGGTTACTATGTGTCCAAAGGGTACTTGTTTAAAGAGGGTAGGTTGTGTGTGCCTCAAGGTTACCATAGGAAACTCCTCATCAAGAAGTTACATGAGGGAGGTCTCATGGACCATTTTGGAGTTGATAAAACTCAGAAAATTCTTTAAGAGAAATTGTATTGGTCTTATATGAGGAAGGAAGTTCAAAGACATTGTCATAAGTGCATTGCATGCTTGCAACCCAAGGCTAAGACTATGCTTCATGGTTTGTAATCCCCCTACCCATTGCTTCATCTCCATAGGAAGACATTAGCTTGGATTTCATCCATGGTATACCCAAAACTCAAGGGATTTGACTCTCTCTTTGTGGTTGTGGATAGGTTTAGCAAGATGACTCATTTTATATCATGCCATAAGGTAGATGATGCAAGGTACATAGAAAAACTCTTCTTTAGAGATGTGGTGAAACTCTATGGTTTGCCTAAAACCATTATTTCTAATAGGAATTCTAAGTTCCTCAGCCATTTTTGGAAGACACTTTGGTCTAGGCTAGGAACCAAGCTTCATTTTTTCACCTCTAGTCACCCACAAACCAATGGGCAAACCGAGGTGGTGAATAGGTCTTTAGGAACCATTTTGAGGTCTATTTTGAAAGGAAACCGCAAGTCTTGGGATGAATACCTCTCCACATTAAGTTTGCATATAATAGGGTGGTTCACAAGACCACTAAAATCTCTCCATTTGAGGTTGTATAAGGCTTCAACCCTCTCACTCCTTTAAACTTCATACCTTTTCCAAATCCTAGTGACTTCATTCATAAGGAATGGGTATCTAGGCTTGAATTTGTGAAGAAAATGCATGAGAAGGTGAAGTCTCAAATACAACACCAAACTGAGAGATACACCAAGCAAAACAACAAGGGTAAGAGGGAAGTGATTTTTGAGGAAAGAGCTTGGGTTTGACTCCATTTGCCAAACTAATTCAAAATGAAAACTTCTTGTTATAGTTTCTAAACACTTGTCTATTTCTATTGAAAAACCTTTATCTTGAATTTTTCAAAGTATTATTTTGACCTAGAGAAAAATTTGCTAGACTTTTCTAGATCAACAATTTTATTTTCACAAATATTGCAATTTTCACACTCAACAATTATCGTTTCACCTTTTCCAAAGCTAGACATTTTTGTTCTCCACGTATCTTCCTTTTGTTGAGATTGTTCAAGTTTTTGTTCAAGAACTTTATATTCAATTTTCAGTTTATTATTCAATGTTAACAACTTTTCAGATTCAATATAAAGTTGTTGAAAAGTAGTATGCATTTCATAATATTCATTTAGGTCACTAAAATTACTTACCTCGCTACTTGTGGATTTATTGTCTACCATTAAGCCAATGTTTGCTTCTTCACCCGAAACACTTGAGATAAATAAAGAGCTTGAATCATTCTTTTCCCAAGCTATGTAGGCTTTCTTCATATTTATAAATTTCTATCTTTGTTTTCTTCACTTTTCTTTGAATTTTGGCACCCGACTTTAACATGACCTGTTTGACTACATCCGTACCACTTGTAATTTGAAACAAAATTTGGTTCTCTTTTTTATAACTTTTGTGATGCCCTTTGTTTTTGTTCTTCATGAACTTTGTGAATTGCTTCATCATAAAATTCATATTTTCACAGTTTGAGCCATTGTCCTCTTCATGACTCTTACCCTTTTAGATTTCATATTTAAAGGCTATATATTTCTTTTCCCTTTCTTCTTCCTCATTGAGTCCTCTCAACTCCAACTCATGTTCTCTTAGCTTCCAAATAGAGTAGTCATAGACATGTTGGTAAGATTTTGTGACTCCATTATGGTAGTGGCCTTTGGTTGCCAAGTCTTGTTCAAAGATTTCAACATTTTTATATTTAACTCATCAATGTCAAATATTTTACCCACAACTCAACAAATTGAGCTACTTCCAACTATACAACTAATGCAAAGTGTCCAAACAAAAAAACATATATACTCATTGGAGAGAGAAAAAAATGATAGATATGAAAGAATAAGCATCTTGTATTATGTTCTCTCCCATTTTTTCTTTTTATTACTATTTGATTATATCATTCCTACTTTACATACATTATCTTCCTTAATTATTAATATAACTATCTATAATTTTATTGTAATAATTATATTTCATTTTAATATTTTTTAATTATTAATGCTATTATTACTATTAATATTGTTATTATAGTTACAATCAATGGTTATATTTTATCTTAACTAGAATTATGACCCATGCAACGGGTTAATATTTAGATGAATGAATTTTGTTTTTTTATAGTAAATGAAAAAAAAATAAAGAAATTAAAAATAAATATTAATAGTAATGATAAATATGATTTAAAATAAATGATATTAATTTTATCATATTTATAAATAAATGTAAAAAGTTATGTGGATTATAACAATACTAATTGTAGTAATTATTATTTTGTCTAATATAAAGTTTTAACTTTTTAAACATTTATATATGTACATGCTATAATAATGTATACAAAATTTCTGATTGATTTCATAGGTTAGAAGACCATCATAATCTACAATATAAAATTGATATAACTTTATTAAATTTAAAATTTGATCAAAAAAACAAAAAAAATGCAATACAATAATTGACAAATAATCAAAATAGTATAAGATTAATTTGAATACCTCATATCAAATATTTTTAAATATTTATTTGTAAATCACATTTGTAGTTGTAGTGGCTAGTTACATTTTCATCCATAATTAGTATTTTTAATCCAATCTTATTTTTTATTTCACTCTAGAATTTGTTACATATAGTTGTCCATAAATGAATATGAGGCGAGAAAGATAAAGTCCACCTTTAGAGAGGGTTTGCGTTTGTCTTTTGTTATATGTATTAGTCACATAACTACAATAAAAAAATAATATAATTAAAATCTAGCTACTATACATCACAAAAATTTTCAATTAAAATTTAATACAATTATAATTTCCTAATTTTGCAACCACAATTATATATATATATATATATATATATATATATATTATTTATATATTTTTTTATATTTATATTTATAAAGAGTAAAGAAGCAATACATAAAGAAATGCTAATAATCAATAATACATTGTCTATGACATAAATTTTGGATGAGAATATATCAATTTATATCAAAACTTAATCCTAAAAAAATTAATAAGAAAGATTTAAAATTACAAAATTATATTACTTTTTTTATGAAAATAAAATAATTATTATAAATTATCAATTTAAATTATAAATTACAAAAAAATAATATATATATATATATATATATATATATATATATA
>Ga0099822_1008506_pt1 | contig 13105 bp, 8 predicted proteins | sample CowpeawhiteBW_FD_76839 | JGI IMG/M metagenome (GOLD analysis project Ga0099822, IMG submission 76839) | Root nodule microbial communities of legume samples collected from California USA - Cow pea white BW | ecosystem: Host-associated > Plants > Roots > Nodule | place: USA: California | collected... | reverse complement strand
TTCTATTTATAGTTTTTGGTTTGGGCCTGTGATTAGGGTTTCTTAATCATGGCCCAATTGCGTTTTAAACCTGATTATTGATCCAGGTTTTGGTGTGGCCGCCCGACCGATGGGTCGTGCGTCTTGTCGGTTGTCTTCATAAATGAGGGTCCGTCTGACCGATGGTCCTTGGTCCGCCAGACCGATGGTCCGCCGGTAGACCATACTGTACAATATATATATATATATATATATATATATATATATATATATATATATATATATAGTGTGTATAAAAAAGAGAGAGATCACATAAAATAATATGAGGATTTTTCAATATATCATTAGTTTTTTTTTCTGCAGTTTTATTCAATCATAGTATATTTCAAATTGATTGCAAAAAGTCTCACTGTCTGCATGTTATGTTTGACTTGTGATCTTAAAAGCACTAACCAGGGAAACAGTACCGTTTGTTTCTAAAATTTTGCTTTTAAATGTATGAAATAAATGTAATTTCTACTATGATTAGTATTCAGGAACTATATTTTCGAATTTCTTATTATTTTGCCGCAACACCAAAAGTTTTATATAAAGAAGTCCATAATAAAAATAATTTGTAAATACTTTTCTTTAATTCTCCGATAATTAAAAAATATCAAATTACAACTTTCCAATTACAAAAAGATATAATTAAAATTACAGAAAAAATATAAAAGAAAATATAAATTAAATTTTTATTTTAATTAAATTAAATTTAATAAAATATATTTTTAATTTTAATTTTAATTAAATTTAAATTAACAAAATATAAATTAATTTTAATTTTTAGCGAATAACAAATATTCACATATTATTAAAATATTTTCTATTCACTACTTTTAAATTTTAAATAATAAATCCTCGTAACTACTAATTATTCAAAATAAATTTTATCCGTAAATATTTGAAAAAAGAAATTGTCATTTACGGTGATTATTGCTGCTAATAATAATCTATTTCTTTAATATAATATTTTTTTTAATAAGACTACCTCACCTCCCCTTGTCTCTATTCTCAAACTTCGTTTTCATGTATGTACAGTGTGAACAAAACAGAAGTGACCCTATCAAACGGTTTCGGCGACGCGATGATTTCGAAGTATCGCCATTTGACACTTTCCCTCCCTGATTATATAAAGGGCTCCTTTCCAATCCCTAACATGGAATATGCTTGCGTCCATTCCATTTCACTCTACATTTTCTTTCGATGAACGTTTCCTTCAGATCTGCTTCCTCTTCAACGTCCTCTCTCTCGCATCGCATCCATGCCTTCTCACTCTCGAATTTTCAACCACCGCCATCTCTCTCTCCCTCTCCATCTCCATCTCTCTCGCAACAAACACCTATCTCTTCCTCCAACCACTTCCCTCGCATGTTCTTCCCGCTCCCGCTTCGGTTGCGCCACTCTCCAGGTACTCTTTCTATCTATCTATCTCTGCGTTTTCGAAATTCGATTGTTTGAATAGTTTGATTTAATTCATTTGTTTATCGTTCAATTCCTTCTATGCAGCTACATCCTTTGATCATTCAGCAGTATGAATGCGGCGCTACGCGTAATGTCGTTCCTACGAGAGCCTTCGACGATGTTCGTTTTCGCTTCTCCAAAAATCAATTTTATTTTATTCCTGTAGTTTTACTGTGGTTTTACTCTTACAACACTTAATAGTATTCTCAGACCTAATAATATGCTCAGTTGAGGTGCGTCCGTTCAGAAAGTCTGACACCGTGGTTTCTGTAATCTTTAGTTTGAGAGATGAGATGATCACTTCGTCCATTTTCAGTTTTGTTTTATTTTTCTGTAGTTTTACCGTTGCTTTACTCTTACCATTCGTAATTGTATTATCAGTCAAGGCCCTTGTTCTTCTGAAAGCCTGAAACCGTAGTATCTTAGTCTCTAATTTTGAGTTTGAGAGATTATTACTCCCGATCATTTTCAATTTTCTTTTATTTTTCTATATTTTTACCATTGCGCTACTCTTACGATTCTTAATAATATACTCAGTCGAGGTGCTTGATGTTCTGACAGTTTGAACCCATATCATCTCTTAGCCTGTAATTTTTAGTGAGAGATAATAGTTTGATAATGTAATGAAACATTTGCACGGGTAATAATTGCAAAATTTGTCGATGTTGAGAATTTGGTGCTTTTGATGCTTAGGTCCTTAAAGCACGTATTATCATGCTAATCTTGAAGGTTTAATTCTAATTCTGACATTACCAAACGACTAAAAGCACCTAAAGAATTGCACCTGAATTTTGTCTTTCGACAAACAAGTGCTCTTGCTTCTTTCACTAATGATTGCTGTGAAACTGATGTGATATAATGTGCGTATTTTCTTATATGCATACAGTTACAAGGCTTTATATCTGGAGTTTAACTTAGCAAGCCCCCTTTGAGGCTCTAGGAGGTCATTTTTTGCCAATTATTGTGATTTAACTAGGCTGATTCAGTGTCATGACATTTATTATCTTTTGCAGGATTCATTTGACATATCAATGCTTGATGATTGGAATTCTGCTGAGGAAAGTTCTGCGTACGTGTTCTCTTCCAGTGATGGGGAAGACAATGATGGTGAAGTTTTTCTCACTCCGGTGAATGACATTGATTTGCCTTCTGTTTCTGCATCAAATGATGATGCTGTAACAGTGGCTACTCATAGGTTTGCAACCCTTGGGAGGGGACAGAAGAAGCCGAGGTGAGTATGTAGAAATTTATGTAATTGGTTGATTTGGATACCTTTTCTTGCCAATCCGAATATTTCATATATTGAAAATATATTTCTATAGCACGACATGGTTTCTAGAAATTAGGCATGATCTGTGTAGCACTGACACTGCATGTTGAAGCGGTGTGCAGGTGTCCAACCCATGTTGGATATTGAGTCATTGAAACTCATACTACACATGTCAGACAATATAATTATAGTGTCGGGATTTTTTAATTTTTGGGTTTTGACATGTTGAGGACACAGCTTGGATATGGCTCCAACACCTAACCAACACTTCCATTTGGAGGGACATGAAAGGGAACACCACTGACAACAAAATTTTCAATTTTTAAAAAATAAAGGCGGGCAGATAAAACTCAAGGTTTCCGTATACACAGTCACAAGCATGTTGTGTAGGTTGAAGACGAATGGTTTGAAGGTGAAAGATATTGTTCAGTAGTATAGTGATGTCTCTTTGTGTTTTTTAGACTCATTATCATAAGAAATGCGTTTAAGTATAGTTGGCAACTTAATGCTTGATAGCCTTTCCTGTTATCTATTACTTAAATCTTTACAATTATCCTTCCATTTGTGTGGTGTTATGGTAACCGAGTTCAGGTTTTAATGTGTTTGCAGGGCCAAACTAGGGATTTTCATCACTATGGGGCTTATAATTGTCTTGACATTACTGCTCTTGTATGTGGATTGGTGTGCGTGGAGAATTGTTAGGCTTCCCTTATCACCTTTTTACTTAACCCGCCCATTTCTCGTATCAGCCTTTTTGGTTTCTTTTGCTGGCTATGTGGGCATCCCAATTTTTCGTCTTTTTAAATTTATCCATGTAATCAAGCAACAAGGGCCTGCTAGCCATCGAACCAAAAAGCTTACACCAACATTGGGTGGTTTGCTTTTTGTACCTATTGGTATAATTGTAGCTCATGTCTATGCTAGTTCCTCGTCAACAGCAGTTTCTGGGGCAGCTGGCGCAACTATTGCATTTGCTGCAGTCGGTTTACTTAGTGATATATTAAGCCTCACCAACCATCGGAGAGTTTTGCCTGCATTGACAGAAGTTCTTTTGCAGGTGACGGACTGGTTATACTTGTATTAGAAACATTGCTTTGGAGCCCCGCCCCCCTCCCACCCCACTAAAAAAAACTCAATTAGTCGTTGAATGATATTTTTCTCATCATTTAGTGCTCACATATTCAAATTCCTCAGTAGTACAGATATGCCTCAGTTTTGTTCTTTTGCAACAAAAATGATGTCAGGGACTAGATTGAAAATGAAAATTTAGAACTAAAATAGGGTTTTTGTTCAAACATATTACAGCTATGCTATTTCTTATTAAATCTGCATTTTCTGTGCCACTCAGGTAGCCGTTGGAACGTGGTTTTCATTTTGGTTGGACATCACCAGTATATCTTCACCCTATGGCATGTATACTTTCTTGTAACTATTCTGATCAGCATTTTTCTGATGGTAACTCACATATCTGTTCTCATAAAATGCATTTCACAAACAGTTGAAAACATTATTTCTTGCCCCGTTTGTGCTTGAGCTAAAAACTAATTAAAAATGTGAAGATTTTCATTTTGGTTTTCGTAAAATTACATAAACAAAATTTAACATTATCTGAAATGTTTAAGTTGAAATCAAATGTGACAATCTTGCTGTGATAATACACTTGTTAAGTCATAATTATTATTAGTGTGTTTGGTAAAGTCAATAAGTTAGTTAATAGCTTGTTAAGTCTAATATAAAAAATATACAATCTTTAAAAAGTAATAAGGCACTAAAAAGTTTGATTAGAATTTAATTACTTTTAAAAAAAATATCTAAAATTGTAATTACATACAAATGTTTTATATAATAAAACTTTAGTTATGTTGTTTGTTTATTATTTTAGATTCACCAACTAATTTATTAGTAAAATAAAAAGAATTTGTTCATTTTGTTTACTACTAATATACTTATTTATAATGTATTTGTATTTTGAACTTAAGTCATGATACTGATTAATATAATGTACTTAGCAGAGATACCGAAAAGAGAGAATGGAACGTCTTTTATCATGTTGATGCTTCGTGATTTTTCTGTTTTCTATTATTTGTTGGACTACGAACAAGTCATTGGTTATTTGGAAAATGCTACTTCTTATTAGAACTGAAACTAGAAAATTTGTCGAGCTAGCCTTCTTTAAAATTTTAACAGAGGGAGAGGGATGAGAAAAATTGATTTTATGGCGGGGCAGATCTAAGAAACTGTGTATGAAGATCTTTTTTGGATGCATGCCTATTTTTACACACAGGTTCATCCTTGCTTGACATTAACGACAAAAAGGATCTTTAAAACACTTGGAAAACTAAAAATTTGAAGTCTCGTGATAATATGTGTACGTTGTATAAACAGCAAATTGCAGATGACGATGCTCATCAGTGAGACTATAAGTTTGTTTGTTTATCTGTTTAATTGGCTGGTAACAAATTACACAATCTTCCTCCTTCTCATTTCCTTTACGACATGCAGGAAGATGCTGGTTCCTCTGCCATTGGGCCTCGTGTACTTGGGAAGATGTTACCAACTCTTGACATCATTTAGTTTTGTTTCCATGGGACATGGTGTTAAATTAGCGGATGCTATTGACGGATTAGCTGGAGGTACCGCTGCACTGGCGTTTACTGGAATGTCAATAGCTGTTCTTCCAGTATGTTCTGGTTAGTAGCGTGTTTGTTAATCAATGTGGACTTTGAAAATATCTTTAAGCCAGATTTTCTTAAATCAATGCAGTTGTATAATCAATAAAAGGAGTTAAAAAAAGAACAGTATGCATTAGAGCAACAACAATAGCAAAGACCTATTTCAGTAGGTGAGGTAGGTTATGAGGATCATATGATGCCCTTGGTTCAGTGACCGGATCTTCAAATATTATTTACCGTGAGATCTTTTTTAACAACTTTCGACGATGTCTGTCTTGGACTCCTTTTCCCCTTTTCACATTTCTAAAAACCATGCAATCTACTGTCACAGTTCTTTACTCTGACCTTTATATCAGTTCAAACTACTATAACCGTTATTATCATTTTTTCCTTAATCAGCTAACACCAATATCAACATGTCTATAATAATTTTATATCTTGCCCTGTCTTGTGTAGTCAAATATTCATCTTTCAAACCATGCATTATGACCAAACTTACTTGAGCCTGGTGACAGTTACTTTGTGATATCTTTCTCTATTTTAGCCATTCACTTGTATCTTGTTCATGTCATCTTCTCATTAATTGTCATCATTATCTTATTCCTATTTAAGGGAAAACTTTTGTTTTCAAAGCTTAATTGCTTTCCTTGATTCTTCAATTAAAACTATAAATATTTTTCGTGTGTCCTTGGTAAGCATATCAAAGCGTGTAGATTAAACTAGTAAGGGTTGCAATCCTATCCCTGATTAAAGTCATCCTTCGTCTTTCCGCCTACTGTTCTAATATTTGTAGTTACCCGATCATGCATGTCTTTTATAGCTTGGAAGTTAGCATTGCGAACACCTTTCTCTTCCATAGTCTTTTTCAATACTTTCCTTATGGAGTCATGTTTAATAAATTAACTCTCAAATTTAGAAGGAATAATGTTTTTTCCATATATTAATAATGAGGCCACTGGACCTATAAGTACATGAGTCTGCTGGTTATTGTAGGAAATATGGAGGGCTAATTGAATAATTCTAAGGAAGCAAATCCCAATAATTATAGTATTGTTTCTAAATACATAATCCTAGTATTAATTGCAACATACAACTTTAATAAAAAAATAAAATTATAACAAGGATAAAATATATCACTTCAAAGAATACATCGTGAGCAGCACAGTTGGGACATTCACTAATTTTGAGTTGGCTACTGAAGATCGAATACTCTCTTCTCCCTCTACACAGGCTTGGGAGTGGCTATAAAATTGTAGGCAGATTTAATAAACGATAATTATGGACATATGATATGAACAATATCATTTTGGCTATTTTATTGTTGCCTTGCAGCCTTGCACAGAGCTGGTAGGTATCCTTTAGGTGATTGCAATTCTTCTGAAAACTTTAGGAGAGCCGTATCCTTATTTGATATTATTTTTGCCGCAGTTTCTCTATACTTCATCTTTCTAATGACAATAATGTCCTTCGTGGCCAATTCATGAGTTAATCTTGTTCATTTAGTTATTTTTAACATCATGATACCCGCTTCGGCTTTCACTGATCAGAAGGGCAAATCTCAGTTCTCTTTAGGTGTCTTCAATTGTCAATTAATGATGGCCTTGCTTCTTTCTGTTCTTAATACTCATAGATCTTATTTCCAGTACAGAAAGGAAAGTCTCAGTCAGTTAGTTCTCTTAAGACCTAGTGATGTTGGCGTAGCAACTTTGCTATTTGTATGATGATACAAAAAATGGTCATTTTTATACTATGTAGAATGAATATTTCCTTATATCATAGACTTACTTCATGTATATCTTTTCTTTTTCTTTTGTAAACATGCCAAACCAGATCTTGCTATATTTGGGGCTTCAATGGCTGGATCTTGTGTTGGATTTCTTCTACACAACAGATACAGGGCGTCTATAATTATGGGTCACACAGGATCTTTGGCACTTGGTGGTGGGTTAGCTGCAATGGCTTCATGTACTGGAATGTTCTTCCCGCTACTCATTTCTTCCGGAATTTTCGTTGTTGAGTCATTATCAGTTATCATCCAGGTCTGTCCCAAGCTTGAAATGCTTCCTTACGTTATTGGTTTGTTTAAATTTTCTTGTTCTTTTTATGAGTGAAACACGCCCATTAATTTGCTCAAAGCATTCCTCTTGTTTTTTTCCAAAGAATTATGCCCATCATTTCCGCTTTGTTTAAATTTTCTTGTTCTTTTTATGAGTGAAACACGCCCATTAAATTTGCTCAAAGCATTCCTGTTGTTTTTTCCCAAAGAATTATGCCCATCATTTCCGCTGCATGTGACGCTTATCATGCTAGGAAAATTAAGATGGAGTGGCAATGGGTATTTCAACTTCCACAATAAAGTGAATGTGTTATCACATTGAGTTCAAATTTACTTATTGTTGTACGTCTCAAATTTACATGGGTTATTGGTAAAAAGCGTGTGAGAAGGAAGAAAACATATTTATTAACTTCAGGGTGATGGGGCCATTACAAATTTCTAAATCCACATATTTTAAATATTTTAAAAGATGGAGGAAGACTAAATTGATGTAAAGTTTCAAAATGGATTAATTTTAAAATTCATTTAAAGTTAAGGGATAAAAATATATTTAATTCAATTATAAATTTTCTATTTCGGTTGTTTTCTATATCTTAGGTATAGAAGATCACATTTAAATTGTTTTTTATGTGGAATTGCATATGATTTAAGTCAACTATTTTCTGTTAATAAAATGCCATTTAAAATTAGTGGATTATCTTTTGATTGTACATATCATTACATTTTCTCCATACCATATGGGAGGGAACTATTATTTTCAATTACTTTTGTACATAACAGTTACGGGATGTTTGATACGTAAAATGCGACGATACCTTCTAGCTTTACTTATGTAGTATCCTGTTTCGTTCCTTTCAATCTTTTTAGTAGTGTTTTTAATTTGCTTGTCTGAAAGGTTTTTACCTCGACATCATTTTCGCTTGAGGTCACTCTTTTGCCAAGCACTTTTGGAAGCACTTTTGGAATGTGTTTATTTTCTCTTAGGAAAACATTATTCAATTATTTTTATTAGAATCTGGATCATTCATTAGTTGGTTACCATCGTGTTGCTTATTCTAACACGCCATGTGTTTCTTCTTTATATTTGTCCATATATGTAAAATTTATATACCATCTTTCGACACCAGCAAAGCCCGCCATAATAATTTGATATTTGGTTTGGCTGTTTGCTAAGGAATACACTTGGCGCACACCTTCCCACATCGTATTAAGCTTGTTTAATTTCGCTGTTCCTGTTCCTGTTCCTTCAATGTATATCATATTTATTTTTTTTCTATACATTAATTTGTTAGACCATAGTTAGAAGTAGTTAATGCATTCCAGCATTTGTCTCTCCTCTCCCCTCTCCTCCAAAAAATATTGTATTGCATATGCAGTGATTCCTTTTTTTTTATGCACGAAGTTGGACTCAAATGACCAATTGTTTTCCCTTTTCTCTGGGCGTGGTTTCCCTGTTTCACTGGCTGCCTGACATTGAGAAGTTAGTTTGATCATAATTAAACAAAATGGAAGGAATGAATATGGAGGATGGGCAAAAGATCCTGCATAGTCATAGAAGGGGTGGTTAGCGATTGGGTGGCTTGACTTGTGGGTAGCACACACTCGAAACTAGGGGAAAAAGTAGTGTTCCATGTAGACAAAGTTAAAATCTCAACCGTAATAAGTAAAAGTGCTTACTTTAATGTCTATGTTTTTTTTTATAACAGGTATTATACTTGAAGATAACTAAGAGCTTCCGAGGAGCAGGTTGGCGCGTTTTGAGGATTCCTCCCTTTCATTACCGCCTCCAATTACGTGGGTTCAGAGAACCAAATATTGTATTAGGTGCTTATCTTATATCATCTATTTTGGCTTTGCTTGGCGGCTATGTAGGTCTAGTTTCAGCATAACATTTCATAGGGATTGTTAAACAAATGAGACAATTGAACAGTTTCGAGTTTTGATGTCTGACCTTAGAAGATGGGAAAATATAAAAGTGATAGAGTTGCAATCCGTACCTTCGGTTTCAGAATACATACATCACGCCATCTTAACCATTGCTTGATATCAGTCTTAAAAAAGGATTATTGCTTGTTATCATTCCAACAAATGCCAACTACTTCATTGCATAAACAATATTCTTATAATATTATTGACACCTATCCCCACTGTTACAGCATTACTCACATGTCATATCAAATTCTCTTCTAACCATGATCATAAAGGTCTCAATCCTTAGATATAGACATATATGTATCCCATGCGGGCCTTGTACATAGGCGCCCTTGTGAAAATCATGGGTCTAACATGACAATAGTATTTTTATCATTTTCTTCATCAGAAGTGTCTTTGTTTTGAGTCATGCTAACATGCCATTTTCCATCGAAGCAAGGGAGAATATTAGAAGAAACTTCCTGAGCCATATTCAACTGACAACTGATGTCCAATGCGTTGTCCTGCTATACTAGTGTTAACAACGAATAGGCTTTAAATACTCTATTGTAGTGTAGTACAGTGGGACACATCTTCATGCTCACCATTTGACGAAATGCTCGTCATAGAATATCTATGCAAGAGAAATTTCTGTCTTCAGATTTCCTTCTGTGCTAGCATTCTTTCTATGATTCTGTGTTCATTTTTTAACACGTTGCAGTTAAGTTTAGAAAAAATATTTTATTTTTTTTCTTTTATGAGAAAGAGACAAGGCATCCTTCACATGGTCGGCAATCATTTTTCAATCTAAGTAATCATATATGATGCCATTATTTTTAAATCATCAGCTTCTATATTTTTTTCTTCCATCTCTTTCTATTACATCATAGTAATTATAGAATTTTTATTTTCTCTCTCTATATGTGTCATTAGGGTATTATTACTGTTATGGGTGTTATAGAATTTGTTGTCTCATAATTTTTCTTCACACACAAGATTAAAACGAGTACTTAACTTAAGGGTATCAAACATGTATTACATAGATTAATTACCTGTTAAATATTATTTCATATTAATTTATTTTAAAACTGTATTTCAGTGATTGTAATGAAAAAAACAATTTAAATAGATTTAAATCTAGTTTAACAAAGTTACAGAAATAGTTGTTTATAATTTTGAAAGCCTAAGAACATTGTACAATGTTTCAACAATCATGCATTGAAACAAATTTTTATATGGTACTTTTGATAATAATTGTTATCCATAATTTGTGTACTGTTATGTAAAATAGTCATCAATATATTGACTTAGTAGATGATTCTTCTTTCTATTGGTGTCTATTACCATAATAGTAATACGGATGATTGGTGTCTATTGGTGATCTATCAATATAGTTTATTTTGATCTCAAAGTGATATTAAGATTTGAAAAGAAATTATATTTATGTGCATGAATTGCTGCATAATTAGGGTTTTCTTTCGTTTCTGACATCGTTAATTACGAAATAAATCGACATTGCCATAAACTCTCATGTGAAACAACTTAACTTATGCAACACCACTTTTGTAACATTTAAACCAACTTATGCAAAGAGTAAACTTCTCCATGAATATCATTTTAGCAATAAAATCTTCCCCAAAAAATGTTTCCTACTTAAAAATTGCACTTCTTTTTTCTCAGGTACACCTTTGTTGAAATCAGAATCTTCCTAATTGAACAAGATGTTTTAAAAAAATTAATATAATTTTATAAATAAGCAAAAAATAATACGTTTTTTAAGTTATTTCAAAAATTAAAATTTATAAATTATAAATGTTACATTACATTTATATTTTTTATATTTTAAAATAAATTTTTATTTAAATTAAAAATAAAATTAATTATATGAAGTAATTTTAATTATAAATTTTAAAATATTATTATAATATATATAAATTTTAATTAGGTTAAATGATTAATTTAAAGAGATTTAAATAACATTGTTTTATTTTTAAAAGAATAGAATTCAATTAAATTAATTTTAAATATTATGATTGAATTAAACATAGGCGGTGATACATGACATTGATACTATCATGACGCAGATACACAATTTTTTACACCGACACGGTTGAAATAACCACTATAAAGAAATTAAAAATTAAAAGAAAAAAAGTCAAAAATACTACATCACTTACACAAAAACAATGTTAACATCGTATACCGAAGAAAAAAAAATAGAAAACAAAAATTAAGAGAGGAGGTAACATAAATCAGACACAAGACACATTTGAATTTGTTGAATAACTCAAAGGACCAACGATTTATTAATTATACTAAAAAGTATTCTATTTTCGCATCTCAGTTCAACCACAATAGTTATCCTCCAATAAAATCTAAAAACTTTTTCATAATATTACATGCAAATTTTTCTTATATATAATTAAATAGTTTAGAGCTCAAACATAAATTAAATTTAATAAACTTTTTAATATATTTACATTAAGATAAAAAAGTAAATAGATGCGCAAAAATTAATAATATTACTGTCTCTTGTATTGACCAAAAACACAAAGTTTGTTAAATTTATACTTTCCTAAATATATAAACATTTTGTATATGTCGTAAATAGCATAATAAAACAAAAAGGATATACCCTTTTAACCTAAAAATGGTGTCTGGCATGGGTTTTGGTTCCACATGTGTGGGGTGTAGTAGGGAAGAAGCCAAACAAGGGTTAAAGGGAAAGCTGCAAATGATAAGACACTTCATACAATCCCTCTGACAAGAATGCATGAAAACATAATAATCCCAATTCCATGAGCTTAACAATGGTGTCTCTGCAACCAACATGGGATAACATACCATGTGCATGTGATGTGACTCAGATCACTTTTAACACTTTCCATATCGTACTATTTAATTCACACTTTCCAAATAATTAGAAAAAAAAAAGTGAAAAATAAAATAGAAATTTAAATGGACAGGTGAATAATCCAATGAAAATTTAATGCCTATAGATAGACAGTACAGAATGTTCTACAGAAGTCCAATGTAATAGAATGTTCACTAGAAAGGTAGCTAGAAGAATCTTTCATTCTGTTAATTGTGTGAATGTATGGCAGCTGCCTAAACTCTAATATTCTATGTCTTATGTTTTGTATATTCTTTCTTTGTTTCTTAATTATATGACACATTTTATTTATTATAAAAATATATAAGAGATTTTAATAAAAAATTCACGTTTGATTAAGTTTAAGATAAATTTAAACATGTGATTGAATTGGATCGAGTAAATACATGATGTTTGATAAATTAAATTAAGTAAAATGACTAATTATAATTGAGTTTCGAATGCCAACCTAACTAAAAATTATCTTTCAATATTTATTATTTTATAGATATATTTCATATTTTAAATTTTATTTTTAGTATGATTTTTTTATTAAAATTAATAATAAATTATATAAATCATGAATTATTATAATTCTTATTAAAATCACTGGTGTATTTTTTTAATTAAGGAATTTTATATTAATTTTATTTATTTAAAATAAAAATAAATTAATATAAATTTTAAATTCAAATAATTTGACTAAATTAAATGATTATATATATATATATATATATATATATATATATATATATATATATATATATATATATTTTATATATTTAATATTAGATATGTTTAGTTACTTCTTTTGTATATATATTATTTATTTTTATAAAATA
>Ga0099822_1008504_pt1 | contig 13109 bp, 7 predicted proteins | sample CowpeawhiteBW_FD_76839 | JGI IMG/M metagenome (GOLD analysis project Ga0099822, IMG submission 76839) | Root nodule microbial communities of legume samples collected from California USA - Cow pea white BW | ecosystem: Host-associated > Plants > Roots > Nodule | place: USA: California | collected... | reverse complement strand
CATTGAACGTGAATTTTAAATCTATTTTAACATTACAAAAGTAGCTTGTAAGGTTGGATTTACACTTACTTATATATTATAATCTTTTTGTGATTTTGTGTGTATATGTGTATATATATATATATATATATATATATATATATATATATATATATATATATATATATTACAATTTGTTCATATCTTCATCTTAAGCATGGAACTACATATTTGTGAATGGTTTGATAACAATTCGATAACAGTTTACAAAGCAGGACCAACAGATCTCATCAAGACCATTGAACGTGAATTTTAAATCTATTTTAACATTACAAAAGTAGCTTGTAAGGTTGGATTTACACTTACTTATATATTATAATTTGGTCATATCTCTGATTGATATAAGATTTTCTGCATGATCATGTTTTAAATTATGGCAATGAGTTCAATAGTAGCGTAACCTGCCGGTTGGTTTAGGGTGCAAACCAAGTGTTTGCTTTTCTTGTCCAAGAAAGCATTCCCTGATGAGTACTTTTCCTTGCCTTTGAAATCCCCTCTTTCCTGCATAACCCTTTTCACAGTCCATCAGAAGAAAAAGAGTTGGGCTTTTGATATGTGTCTATGTGAAAAAATTAGTTGTTTTAGCCTCTATTTCCTATATCTAGTTGTTATCACTGACTATACCTAGTCCATCTGCTTTTGCAGTTGTGGAGTGTAAAATAACTTATTTTACAGGAATTCATGGCATCATGATTCGTGAAACTGCAGAAGCATTTGGGATAATTACTGAAGATGATAAATTTCGAGGTAATAGAGACTGGCGTTGCATGATCAAAGTTGTTATTCCTGTAAGCTTGTATGAAGTTGAAGTTGTGATGTCTTGGGATCCATCTGTCTTTAGTTTATTCGTTTCAAACTTGTGATGACCAAATACTTACTATCTATTTGGTATCACGCAGTTGTTCCCAAAAAGGGTTCTGTATTTGTATTCCAAGTTGATTGCTGGAAAGTCACTCTGCATGGAGATAAACTTGGTTCAAGAAAGGTTGGATTGTGATAATGATCCTTCAACTGCAGGTAACAACATCTTGGCCCTTTTGTATCAGTTTTTGATGATGGTACTTCATCTTTTTTGAGTGAACCTTGTTAGTGTCATGTGTTTTTCTTTCTATTCTATGTATTTTATAATGTTTTTCTTACTTTAAGACAGAATATCCGTAAACCCCTGTGCATTTTGAAAGTCTTGAGCTATGGGACACATGCAAGTGTTTGAATGCTCTGATTGGATTGTAGCAGTGGAGAAGTTGGAGATTGCTTAAGGGTTAGTTGCTGGAAAGAAGGTGAATGACAATGACTTTGACTTATTAGTGGACACTCATGCTAGTCTTTTGATGCTGGTTTGAACTTCTCTCGTTTTCTACTACAATGATACCATAGATAAGTCGTTGTAGATTTTGGTCCTTGCTTTAAGGCAGTCAAGTAAATGTTCCATGCAACTGTAACTATTATTAGTAATAAAAAAATCACAGCCTTTCCCCTGGTATTTGCTCATCTTTACCAAAGATTTTTGACACAATCATTGCAGCTTTAAAAAATTTTAAAGTCCAGTGGTTTATTGCTTAGTTCCTAATACCGAATACCGTGAATAACCATAGTTCCAAAAATAGGAATAACCACACACAAAAAAAAAGTAATTGTATGATAGCACATGTGGTTATCAAACATATTCTTGGAATCTAGTCTAAAGCACCACATTTGAATTTTTAAGAGTTATTCCACCAAGAATTCCCATATCCACAAATAAAATAAAATGAGATAAAATAAAAATTATTTCTATCCCATCCACTTTAAACCCACACGACCCATAAAGAATTATTTACAATTTTAAAGAAAGAATAATTTAAATTCTTACTTCAACTACATCTCCATCTTTGAGTTTTGTGTTGGGCAGTACTAACTGTCCATTAATCAAAACCAGCTTTCCTTCCAAACCAACTCTTTGAGCAGCATCAGTAGCAGTGCTACCAGCTTTTAACCTCAAAATTTCACCATGAGGCCAACAAATAATTACCACTTCCGCAAGAGAACTGTGAAGATCATAAAGCTTTGAGTCGTATTTTGTTTGCTTGACACTTACTTCAGATCGCAATTGCTCTTCCCAGGAAAGCATTGTTCTCAAAAGCTTCACCTAAAGGACGAATTACATACACAATCACCGAAACATTCATTCACATTTCACAAATCTACTGGAATAGCGGGGTGAAAATAAAATATCAACTTTCGATTTGCACAATCTGTGTAAGAGAGGTAAGATGGTTGCCAGATACCTTGTTATTGATGCCGGCTTCTGCAGAAGTTGATGCAACCAAGTCAAATTTTGAGTGAGATGTTATCCAGTTAACTTGTCTGCCCTCAAACACAGCCGACACAACAGCCCAATATTCAGATTCTTCTTGCTCAGTAAAATTGATAACTTGGATGAATGTTGGGAGTAGTCTCCCAAATTGGTCTTGCTGCGAATGATGCAAATGATGCAAATAATAATATAAAGTTCATCAGTACAGCAGTCCGAGTTTGCAAACCCATTGTAGTTCTAAGAAAATCAGTAATGAAAGAAATCAACATTATTTAAATATATTGTTTTTTATGATGCAATATTAAAAAGTTTTACATCACAAATGCAAACTAAATTCTAAATTATCCATCACGTGGCATTCGAAACATCATAGAGACTAAATAACATGAACCATTATCTTTAAAACTAGAAATATGATATAGAATAACATAAATGATGAAAAATTAAAAAATGTGACCGACTAATATGGATACAGAGGAATAACAAAAAAATTCAGAACGGTACTACTCTATTATTTATGTTCCAGAATATAATGCTAGTTAGTTGTATAACTCATTTGATTTTAATATTTTTCTTCATTGCCTGAGGACATGATGTTTCCTAAATTGAAGTATTTCCTTATATTTTATCGAGCATTTAGTCAACGCAGGAGAATGAGCTCTACACAAATTTGCTGGATTACTGAGAACTTAGTCAATAGTAATTACTGAGCACCTTCAAGTATTGATTCGCAAAAGGCTCCCAACAGATACATTTACAGCTCATGTGGGAGATTATGAACTATAACACGGCCAGTACGTAAAGGATGGGTTTTCATACCCAAAACACAATTTGAGGTCAAAATAAGATAAATTGTAGTGTTAGTTTATATTCTTAGAAAAACATACCTTGTGATACATTCCATCTCGACATAGTATGTACTTCTCTAGACAAGTACACCAATCCCCATGTCCTGGTTCAAACCACCATTCATCAGATACCTGAAGCATATCAATAGTAAGCAAGTTGACCCAGGTAGTGTAAAACTAAAAATACTATACAAAGGAAAAAATGACAGAACAGCAGGTTCTGGTCATGGAGAGAGCAATACAGCATGTAGCAAGCTAGTCAATAAGCTTAACTGTCACATATAGTGATCCATCTTCTCAGAAGGTGTTACTAGTCAATGCGTCCTTTCCACAAACCATTTATCATGAGCCATCGCTTAATTAAAAATGTTAATTTAAGTATCAAACCTTTTTGAATAGTCGTGCATAGGCTTCCCATCGCTTGACATGGAAAGATCTTCTGTCAGCAACTGCTTCAGAAGCAGCTAGTCCAAAGCTCACAGCAACAAGTAATTCTCTTTCATCATTTTCTACACTGAAGAGATAATGAACACGAGTGACAATTAGTATGGATAGCTTTTTATAATTTAACATCCGTTTGAAATGAAAGTCATGCACCTGATGATAACAGCAGCAAGTAAATGACTTCCTTCTACTCTGAGGACTGGATGTCCAGCCTTGAATGACTTATATTTACTTAATAAAATATCTGATGAATTCCCTCCCTCTAAATCTTTGGAGAAATAGGAGGATGCTTCTGTTTCAGGTTCATCCATTCTGTCTATGGACAAAAATGGATTTCCGGTTTCCTTGTAAAGCCAATGTGCGGCAAGTCCATGTTCAGCACACTCATGCATCCTCTATCATGCAACATGATAAATGAAAATATGAACTAAAATACAAACAAGTAACTCTACACCATATGCGAAATAATTTAGCACCTGTGTTCTTATTTGTACTTCTAAAGGTGAGCTGTCAGGACCTTGAACTGCAGTGTGCAAGGACTGCAATATTAACAAGTTAATACAATCATGAGCACAATTCTCACGACTAAAAGAAAAATATCATTCAGTTTAGTTCATGAAAAATGAACATGAAAGCCTAACCTGATAACCACTAGGCTTTGGATTAATGATGTAGTCATCAAATTCACCATCTATTGGAGTCCAAAGCCTGTATAATAAAAGATAAAATATACACATCAATTTAGAGCCATTTTCAAGGGACAATGGGGTCGATGGATTAAAAAAGATCCATAAAATCTATACTTCTAACCTTCTACTCTTAAAGAACAGACAATAAGGACACAAGTTCATACCCACCTCACAGATAGTCCACAAAAGAACTGAAAAGGAAAAAATGATGGAAATGTAGAAGAGAATAATTTAGTTGATGTGTTTTTCATGGTTTTATCTCTAGGAGAATATTTTATCCTCCTCTGCTTCTTTGCTGCATCTTTAATTCTATTATGGATTTCTTTCTTAGTTAAGCAAAAAAAAAATATATATATAAAAAACCTACCACCATGTTGCATGTAAAAAAGGTCAAAATTAACTTTATGCCTATCTTTACACAGTGATTGCATTTAATGACTTATGTATAGGTTGTTGAATTAAAAATAGTCTGAAATTTGATCTTTTTCTTACCTGTGTACAATGTCAAGAAGACTATAGCAACATTGAACTGCAGAACCATGTAAAGTTCCATTCTTGTCTCCCACAACTACTCTTAATGCACGTGCATCATATACCTTATCAATGCTTGTATCCTTTCGTTTCATCTACACAAGACACAATACAATCATGACTTTTACCATTCAATTAGTTATTACCAAGTCATCTCAACAAAATTTAAGATCCCTACTGCAATCATTCCACAGTAGGAAAGAAAAACATTTAACGCTGTGGCATATTATAAAACGAATGATGGCGAATGTATTAGTATTAAAATAAAATGAATATTGAAACTCAGCATTAGAAACCTCAGCAAATTCATTTCCATACACTTGTATGGCTTCCATTTATTTCAATGTCTATACATACTTGAGACAATATTTGAAAACATGGGCCAAGGAATAACATTGTTCTTGATGTCTACTAGAGATCTTCCCAAACTCATGGTAACCGCAGATAACCAACCTACCTCCGACAACCCAAACTCGGGGATCTGGATTCCTATCTTATCCTTATAACAAAAATACTTCTGCACTTACCCTTTTATCTAAGATGTTACTTTATTTGAACAAGGTGCACCACTGTGAGGGGATTTCAATCATCAAATCCTATTCATTCTTATGCACAAGCAAAACTCCTTGTTCGCTTAGGTATAAAAGTGTATTTGCTAACACCCCGCACAAGAAACACTTTTGATTGATTCTTCATTAACTAAATCTAAGTACATCAAGAATAATCATTAATAAATGTAACACTATTTAAAATTGGAAGGATTCCAAATATCAAAGTGAACTAAAGAAAAAAGAGATAAAACATTTTTATTAAGATTATCAAGAAAAGACTGTAAATGTGTTTTTCTAAATGACATTATTCACAATTCAAACTAGACAAAATTTCCTATAATAATAAAGATAAGGTATGATAATAAATAAAAATGTTCTTAAAAATACATACATAATCTATATATTCTTGGTTATATAAGACATGCTCCTTGTTTCTAGTATTATAACGCTAACCATACATATGATGCCAGAATTCTATACAATTGCACACTGGGTATAGCAAAAATACACATGGAATTGTATTTTTATTTCAAAGGTAAAACATGAATTTGTCAATACCTTGCTGTATAAACTATACAGGCTTTTTAACCGGCTGGATAAGGTAATTTCCATTCCCGGAACATAACTGCAAATACAGACGGAATCCTTTAAGAACTAAAAAATCGTTTATACCATGGCACTGTAGTCAGCAATAGATAATGCTTCATAAAACACAAAAATATGGTTCATCATTCATTTGCCAAGTACGATATTAAAATGTAAAAGTGGTAAATGACAATGGTAAACAAGAACATACGAAGCTGATATAATCATTTCTCGCTCAAGTGCTTCCTCACAAATTACCAATGATGCCAATGCTAACCCAGCATCTTGTACAACCTTTGGTTTTGTGCATGTTCCAAGATTACTCCCAATACTATTGAGATAGTTAGCCCTTTTTCTCCGATCCAACAATATATCAAATGGTACTACAGCTTCCAAAAGATCCTGAAAAGTAAAATTAAAAACAAAGCGATGCAATTACAATAAAAATTAAGCGACGCAATTCACTTCATATAGCCACCTTACAGTTATCTTTAGGATGCAACCATAATATACTTTGAATAAAATATATTCGATATAAGGGACCGAAAGAAAGTTTTACAGGCTTCTTCTAACTTCAAATATACTTTTTTTATTGAGCAACATACGGGGTATTAAGAACAACTGAAGGTAACAATACTTCATAGTTCACATGCTTTTCAGCCTCACTTCCTCTCCTCATTCATTTTTCTATATAATAATAGTAGAAAACAAGTAGAACTTGTAAAATAACAGAAATATATATAAGCAAACAGTATAATCATTGAATTATTTTTACTCCTTCATATTTCATGGCCAAGACAAAACTAGCCTTTTTGTGTAAATTGTTACAGCGGCAATAAGCACCAGCACAACCAGAAAGCGACCACAAAGAGAAGCATACACCAAAATTTATTCAAATCTCATGATCATAAATACAAACAAGTAGAATGAAGTAGTCAACCCTTGCACTTAAAAACTGTTACCTTCATACTCACATCCCCATTGAATGTCAAGGATCCATCGTAGAAAGAAGTTGAATTGTTCTCATTTAAATGTATCAAACTGCCTTTTACAGAGAATCTTCTCAGGTTTCCTGTTCTGCTAGTAGGACTCCACATGGAAGCCAGATCAGCTCGCATCTTTTGAAATATTTGTGGCTGGTATCGTGGAACAAATACAAACATAGTCATGCCAATGTCAGTGTCAATAAATTATAATAGTGCACTAGCCTTGATAATGCTAATATTTTGTTGTTTACCTTAAAACTTGAGTTTGGGATCAATTTAATCATATAAAACTGGTTCATAAGGTAAAAGTAGTTCCTCACTCATATAGACTTTAATTTAGTCATCTCACTAGTTGATGTGAGATTTATAGCACGCCTCTCACATCAATGACTAAACATCTTGATGAAATTTGCAAGACTTGACATGTAAGCCGATGGTTGGTGGGCCAATAACAATTGCTGGAACAGACTATGGTATCATCTTACAATATGAGTTTGAATTTAATACAATCTCATAAAACTGACTTGTAGGATGAGGGTTGTCCCATGCTTATATTTTGTAATTTGGTAGTTAATGTGGAATCTACAACTACTTACATCCAGAAATTTAAATAGTGTAACTCTACGATAATCCACTTCTGGTTTAAAAATATGTAAAAGTTAATAAAGGTCCAGCAAAAGCTTAAGCGGGGTGAGCAGATTTTCATAGGGAATGAAGACCTTCATTGTTTCTGTATTTTTGTCTGTATGCTCTGTGTCTAAGGTTCTTGCAACATTACATTAATATAATTGAGCACTCTCAAAGCAAAAGAAACATATTTACTAATAGAAGACCTGTAGAACAGCAAAGCATAAATCTTCCAGTTCAGCTTTCAAGGCCCACAGACCCAATCTTGAAGCAAGTGAACACCAAATGATTAAGGTCTCCTCAGCAACAGCTTGAGCTTTTTGCAATGGTAGAGCATGACTGCAAAGAGAGATAGTGTCACAATAAAAATGACCTATGAAACATAACTTATAATCTGTTTATCAAAAAAGTCAAAGGGCCCCATGTGGCTTAAGTTTGCTGGTTGAAGATGACTACTGTGGCAAGGAAGTAAAAATTCACTACTAAAAGCCATGACGAATTGAGAAGGCTATAGTACTAAAATAACTTTTATTTCATCTTCAAATAATAATAGATCTGAAATAAAGGGCCAGAAAAGGGAAAATAAAAAAGACCAACAATAAGTGGGTATAAAAGAAAAGAAGTTAAGAAACCCAGAGTAAGTACATTGTTCTCATGTTGTGAAGACGATCTGCAAGCTTGATGAGCACAACTCGTGGATCATCAACCATTCCCAAAAGCATTACTCGTAAATTACTTGCCTAGCAGATTTTGAATGTAACATATCAGAAAAGTATGCTGCTAATTCCACCACCCACTACCACGTTTTACAAATTTCAGAATGCGTATAGTTTCAGTATTGTCTTGACCAACCACCAGATGCATTATATTGATAGATACAAAAGATGTTGCATTGACCTGTATTTTGGAAGCTTAGTATCGTAAAGTGAAATGGATTGTGCACAAAATTGGCCAACCTCAAGCTTCTATAGGAATAAGTATTAAATACATAATATAAAGAAAGAGGATGATATGATACATTTTTCTCTTCACAATTAATCCTTGTATTGTTTAAAAACCATCTCAGGCATCCATTGTTTTCAGTATATTTTCATATTGATGATTAACATGATACCAAAGTAAACTTGAAAGTCTCAGGGGCTAGTGGAAACACACGTCAAAGGCAGATTATGTACCTCTTCTTGGCCAAGCACACCCTGGTTTACACTTACCCTCCTATGTCTGCGTAATAGCTGCAAAAGATAATGCAGTTATTCCTTATGGTAATAAATGAAAACAGAAACAATCTCCAGATTTGTTAGGAGAATTGAGCTTCAAGCATCTAATCTACAAATACAATGAAAATTTCTTAACTCTTTGGGTATTGCACCATATATCTGGATTAGTTATGAGATAGCTGTTAGAGATTAAGATTTCTAAAAACTTGAGATATTAGGTGCATTGAAAATGGTTTACAGGTTCATAGTAACTTGCAATGAAACTTGTTTCAATTACGAAAAATGGGGCAGCTGATAGAGACATTAATACCATGTCCAAGACCAATTATAGCCAAAAGCTTTGGAATAAGTCTGTAAGATGAATGCATAAGAAGACTTCTATATATATATATATATATTTCAATCAAGTTGTGTAGCAAATTGAATTGTAAAATCTAGCAAGATAACTATTATGTGCCTCCCACCTCCTTCAAGATACAAAACAATTACAAAAGACATTCTTTATGGTACCTGATTAATATAGCTTAACCTTGAAACACTAGCTACCAACTTGACCACATCATCCCCAAACTCTGCCTGAATGTCCTGCAGACTTTGGCAAGTGTCATCGACCACATCATGTAAAATCCCAGCCACGACAGTGTCAACAGCCTGAAATAGAGGATTACTATCTCAAACTAAGGAACAATTGAATACAAACATGTTTTCGACCTGCAGTGCATTAAGCTGAAAAATGCAAAAGATAACAGTAACATAAATGTTAAAGCAGTCCAAAAGTAGTAAAGATTCAGTGTAGCTGTCTCAGTGACGTCATAGGCTAAATCTGACAAAAAGAAAATCAATATTTTCAAGTAGCTTTTCAATCAATCAAGAAATTGAGATATGCAGGAAAACATATCGGAGCTCCAGTGGAAGCTGCAGACGTTTCAAAATAATTCCCCAGAAAAAATTATATCATACATTATCTATAGTTTAAATATTAATGCTAAAAATTATGGATAAATAAGATAAATGATATTGATATGAATCAGTGTAATTAATAATACTTCGTCAACTTTAGTATTCCACTAATATGTTTCTTCAGAATTGTTGTAACATCATAAAAGAAGACCATCCCCTGTATGTTTATCGAAATTTATGGTGTATTAAAATATATATATATATATATATATATATATATATATATATGGTGTATTAAAAATATTTATATGCCTGGTTAAATGATGATGGCATCATGATCAAATTTATCAAATTATAATTGGGTCTGCCAATTTAGTTGTTCCATAATGGTATGGGTTCTCCTGAGTACGTTGGATGATGAAGGGGCAATGAGGAGGAAAGGAAGTCAGCCAATGCATTCTTTGTTTTCCAGAAAGTAAAATAAATACCCTAACAAATCTAGTCACTGTTACTAGCTGTTCATTGGAGATCATACTCGTTTACCACTTGACGGAACCAATGCAGCCAACACTCTTCCTGTGTGGATACAATGTGTTAAATAAGGGTCCCCAGTCTTTCGCATTTGTCCACGGTGTGCTTTTCTTGCAAATGCTATAGCCTTCTGTACCTGCCTTCACACATAAGGTGTTTTAATGATGTAACAAGATAACATATAAGTCATAGTACAACCCTAGTGCAGATAGTAAACCTTTGCATCGTTAAATATTGGGTAACCAGTGACATCTACTCCATCCAGCGTCACTGTACCTGCATGTTATAAATTTAGCTAATAAGAAACCTTACGAATAGACCAACCCTATCATGTGGTGACAGAAACGGCAACAGAAACTTTATGTGTCATGCAAGGAGCTATGAATTGCATATCTCAGCACTATTTAGAGACATGCCTTGATGCTCCCCCTCGAGCATTTCAGTTATGATATGACACTTGAAAAGATTATATAGGATATGATAAATGTAGACTACATATTTAGATGTATAATAAAAAAAAATCATAAAACATAATAAATATATGATTGTAATTTCAAATTAATAATATAATTCCCGTGCATTGGTAATGTTGGAGACCCCATGTTGAGAAGGAATAAGGTAAGATTATAATATATATATATATAAGCATGTCGATCCTTCTGATACACACTGATTTTATGCAGTTGTGTTAGACATAAACCCACTTACTAAAATGTTATCAAAGTCATTAGGATTCTATACTAGTCAAGTTTGAGACTATTATGCTACCGTTGTTTGGCTCCTAGTGTAATAGAGTTTTGTCTTGTAGATTTCACATTTACTAAAAATAAAATTATATTGTATATTATAATATATAAGTGAGATACGTGAGATTGAGATGGGCACAAATTCCCTTACAAAAAACTAATAACATTATAATTTTTACTCTTTGCCCCCATAAATCACTTCCTAATTTCTAGAAAAGTATTGATCTTATCCTTTCTTAAACTTCAACCATGAAGGGGATTAGTTTCCGTTTTTGGTTCATCCGAGAACAGTGCTTCTATTTTCTATCTTATTCAAGTTTCTGTGTCTCGAACGTAATCTGTAATACTATATTTTCATAAACTGTCTAAACTTGGATATATTTGAAGTACTGTCAGAATTGAATACACGAAGTAAATATAAGTATCCGTGCACGAGCTTCATATCTACAGCAAATCATAAGCGCTAAAGCGACGCTTTAATTTGGCATCAGAAATCATGTCAGCATATTAGCACCTATCATATTCAAACGCAATTGTGCAGGAGAATTTAAGAATAAAATAAAGAGAGAAAAGCAGCAGAAGCAGAAGAAGATGCGCAACCTGGTTGCTCCTGCAGTTTTGGCCATAGGAAATCGACCTTAGTGGAAAGACAAGCGCCAGAGGCAATTGCAACGGCGGTGACCGCAACCTGTGTGATGGCTGAAGAAACGGCGCTATGGACGGAGGCAGCTTTGGCAGCGGCGGCGATTACGTTATCGGAATTAAGAACAGGAGTGAGGGACGTTGGAACAGCGATTTGGTCAAGCAAACATCGAAATCTGGAACGGTGAGGTTTGAAGGATCGGAATCTGCGAAGAAATGGAGATTTGTTCTGAGCTGTTAACATTTTGGAGCGTTGGCATGAGAGCACGCTCATGCTCATAGTTGTTTAATAGTGAAGTAAATAGTGATGATGGAAGATACGGTTATTTTCCCAGAAAAATGGTGCCAGAGAGAAAACGAGTGGTTGAAAAAAGGGGAAAAGGGAATCTATGGCTGACGGTTGCTGATTTTGTCATTGAAATCTCGTTTTGTATTTTAGTGCGACGCAACTCTTCTTCACCACTTGCTTTACAACACTTCCTATTCTACAGAGGATAGGACTCGGCCTGTACAAGTACAACAAAAGAGCGATGCTCATCAAAATGGCATGAATTTAATTATTTGAAAGTAATTTTGATAAGTTTATTTAATGTTTAAAATATATTTTATTAATATTTGAGATGTTTATATTATTTGACATCTTTTATTTTAATATTAATTAAAAAGTTATTATAAAATATATTTAAAATATTAAATAAATTTAATAAAATTTGGTTAAAATGATTAAATTTCATAATTTTAAAATTAAAAAATTAAATTAAATTAAAGTTTCAAAAAGAAATTAATAAAAAAAATATTTAACTTTATATTTAATTTAGTTTTTAAAAATAGAAAATAAAGAAAGAGGATAATCACCGTAAAATAGTTTTACAATGTGCTTTTTACATCATAGTCATATTAATTATTAATAATAAATTTTCACATTATTACATATAATTAATATATTTATTATACAATTAAATAACATTATATCCTAAATTTTCATCATGACATCTTTCTTCTTTTTCTTTTCTATAAGATAATAATACTTCCAAATAATATCAAATAATATCACAGAGAAAATAATAAATTAAACATGATTTTAGCGAAAATTTTATGTAATATATATATATATATATAGTATTACACAAAAAATTTAGTTTAATCGTTATGACATGGTCGTTCTTTGAATAACTTTCGTCATTAAATAAACCGACATAGTTAAAGAAAACACTAAAGATTTGTTAATATAACAAAACGTTTGCGAACATAAATTCACGTGCTAACGTTGGATACATGTGTATTAACAACTGAGCACATACTATGTGGTAACGCTGTTAACACATCGACAAATCTGTAATCATCAAAATTTTATTTATTTATTAATAAAGTTTGAGATAAAAAATATTAAATAATTTTAACTTGATTAGCAAAAACTATTCTACACATATTATATATATATATATATATATATATATATATATATATATATATATAT
>Ga0099822_1008503_pt1 | contig 13109 bp, 7 predicted proteins | sample CowpeawhiteBW_FD_76839 | JGI IMG/M metagenome (GOLD analysis project Ga0099822, IMG submission 76839) | Root nodule microbial communities of legume samples collected from California USA - Cow pea white BW | ecosystem: Host-associated > Plants > Roots > Nodule | place: USA: California | collected... | reverse complement strand
TTTCAGAAACTAGGAAGCAATTGAAACAAAAATGTAAATGGGAAACAACTTTAAACTTTTCAACCAAGAACCAAACGAATAATTAAGCTATATAATAATAATAATAATAATAATAATAATAATAATAATAATTTATATCTATATATAAAGGGGATTTATCTTGTCTATATATTTTCTTTTCAATTTTATCTTTTAAGTAAGTGTTATTTTAAATTAAAATAATTTCATTTTCATTTTTACCTTTTATATGACCTTTAATTTAAATTTAATTTTTTCAAAATTAAAATAATTATTTTACCAGCCTACATCTTTCTCTTTCTAATTTATTCTTATATGTACTACTCCTTGCTACCCAAACACGGGTTTTCTTAACATTTGCCCATATTTCAAAATTATTTACTCTTATTATTTTTTATTTTATGTATTAAAAAAAACAAAAAATAAACTAAGAAATTGAATGTAGGTAGTTTAAATAAGATATTTATATAAATATATAAAGATATTCTTCTAATACACTAATATTAATATGAACACATTATATGATCTTCATCCTTTGACTTAATAATAAATTTGAAGATGATTGGTCTTTTTATCACATGATCATTACCGAAAAGAAATAATCACTTTGATATTTATTTTTGTTAATAATATTTATTTTTTATTAATAATATTTAGTAAATGAGATTCTTTTACTAACATATATTTTTTGAAATGGTACTAAGTATAACGATTTTTTAAATGTTTATATTTAGCTTTCATTTGTTATGTTTATTTCTATTTTATTCTTATCTTATTCATGATAGGAAGAACAATATTACCATAATAATCAAAAATTAAAAAATATGTAGAGGACATAATTTTTTCAAACTTGCAAGAATGTGTGAGGATTAATAATTACAGAAGAGAACATCAATATTTTTAATGTGAGGAAACTCTCTCAGTATGAGATGTAAAAGCCCACAAACACAAGTAAGTCAATTAAGTTCTACCAAGATTAAATATGGGTACAAGAGAGTTGTATTAAAAGCATAAGCAAGTGCCTACAACCAACCAATAATATATCAAATTAATAATCTTAAATATGAGAACAAAGAACGAGAAACATAAAATAGAGCAACAATGTAAACATTATTTCTCTAACCACATACTTTCAATTGACAATCCTAATAATCAAATCGAAGAACCATGTAACACAAACCTATTGTCAATTTTAACCCAATCCAATAGTGAACAAAGAAGGAATAAGAATTTTTCTTTTGCATCTTGGTGAATATGCCAACCAATTTTCTCTCTGATCTCTTGAGCTAGAAGACCCATTTACACTTATGTTAAGTGAAAAAAAAATGTGCTTAAATAGTTTAAACCTTTTAGAAACATAGTTGGGAGACCAACCCAACGTATCTCCCTCCTCATTTGAAGGCAACCACTCTTGCAATTTCATAATTTTTAAGCTTTTCCTTGATAGTGCCTTAGTCATCATATAAACAACATTGTTATCAGTATGAACTTTATCCAACTCCAACAACTTAGCATCAAAAGCATCAACATCCAATGATATCTCATATCAATATGTTTGAACCTAGAATAGAAAGTTGAGTTCTTACCAACACTTTAATTGTCCAAAAGTAATTAATATTTGTTCTACACAAAACTAAGCTTGTGCCATGAACTCCTTATATGCATAATGAATATTTATTCAACCATAGAAACTCCTTGTATGCTTTTGTAATGGCAATGAACTTTGCCTTTGTAGTAGACAATGTTACGCACCTCCACAGTCTTTATTGTCAAATCATAGCTTCCCCTGCATACTTTATCAAATAGCTCAAAGTGGTCTTCTAGAATCAATGTCTCTAGTCACATCTGAGTCTGTGTAACCCATCAAAGGTAGGTTTATCACCTTTAAAAAAAAAAAGCCTCAAATCACTAGTACCTTGAAGATACCTCAAATTCATATCACATTGTTCTAGTGCTTTCTATCTATATTTGACAAAAACCAACTAATTACACCACCAACTTGTACAATATCTAGTCTAGCACAATATCATTACATACATCAAACTACCTATTGCATATGCATAAGGAAGTTTACTCATATATGTCTTCTTAGCTTCATTTGCATAACTCTATTTAACACTCAACTTAAAATGAGTAGCAACAGACATTTTCACGACTTTAGCATTTTCCAATTGGAATCTCAATAACACCTTCTTAATGTAGTGCTCATGCGATAGCCAAATTTTCATTTGTGTTCTATCACATGAGATACTTATGGCAAAAATATTTTATCAACTCCTATGTCTTTAATGGCAAATGACTCGCCTAATGTCTTTTTTCACCTATTAATTATGGAAATATCTTTTCTTTATCATAGTAAGTATGTCATCAACATATAACAACATGATGATAAAGTCATCATAAAATTTTTTTCTAACAAACACAGAATGGTCAAAAGTAGCCATTTTGTAATCTTAATCATGGATAAGATACTTAAAATTCTTGTAACATTGTCTTGGAACTTGCTTCAAACTATATAGACTCTTTGTGAGTCTACACATATAATCTTGCCTTTAATAAGAAAACCTTCAAGTTGCTTCACGTAAATATTTTTCTCCAAATATCATAAGAAGGAAAGTTATCTTCACACTCACCTGCTCAACCTCCAAATCAATGATAACAATTAAACAACATATTTCGGAAGGATTATATTTTCACCATTGCGAGAAAATCTCATTGAAATTAACATCTTTCACCACTAATATGGATTTGTACCTTGGAGATTTAGAATTAACCTCTTGCTTCACACTAAAAATCCACCTGTTCTTTAACGCATTTTTGCCCTTAGGCAAGTTACTAAGTCGTAAGTGTGGTTATCATGAAAATATTTCATCTCATTATGCATTGCATCCAACCATTGTTGTTTTTCTTCACTTTCCAAGACTTATTCAAAACACATAATTTCTCCAACATCAATCAAAGTTACTTACTCATAAGAAGAATTCATGAAAAATGGCTTATCAACCTATGGGACCTCTTTGTAGGGACTTTTGTTAATTCAGATGTATCACCAAGATCATCACTAAGTAACATATCATGCTCCTATTGAGCATCATCAACTGGAACTTATACTCCATCTCCAACTAATGATTACCTCTCAACAAAAGCATGAAATTCTTTGAACTTTTCAATTACTTTATCCTTTCTCTAAAGTTCATAGACTCATAACTTATTAGAAAAATAATCAATAAAAGTAACAGAGTAAAGTGCATAATTGATGAATGCATTTTTACGCACTTTTAGAAAACCTAATCTTAGCTTTCTTGAACTTTATTTGTCCTAATCCATTGTTTTTATAGGTATTTTTTCAAATGCGATAAAATGACTATTTTTAGTTGTACTAGGCAAACAATATGTGCTAGACGTTCTAATTAGAAAAGTCTAGTAAGAGAGACTAGCATGTTTAATCCATTAGATAACTTGATAAATAATCTATGAGTTGAGTTTTGATGATGTTATATAATTACACATATGTTGGTGGGACGTTTTGACGTGTGTTTTTATGTAGTTGAAGTGAAATCAAGCTCATAAATTGTCTATAAATGGTACAAGGATGATTCATCTAATGATGAATGACCCAATAGATGATGCAACTTTGGAGAATTTCCAGTGGCCAAGGAAAAGCTATGGTTACAAGATCAATGAAGAAAATAAAGTGCTATTAAAAATGTAAAAGAGAAGATGATATAGGATAACTCCTTTAGGCAATGTATTGCTTAAGTTGTCTAGTCTAGGTATCATATGATTCGTCCATTAGTGAAACCGTTTACCTTAGGAATGGCAATAAAATTCATATATGCAAATATCCATGGGTAAAATTTATGACGAATACTAAATTGATATCATTAATGGATACCCTCAAATAATGGGTACGATTATTTAATTGCCACTTGTTGGGGGTATATACGAATATCATGGTATCCGACCTGTGGGTACTCACTCTATGCTAAAAATTCTTTTACTATTTTTTTTAAAACTCAAGTGGTCAAAATAAAATTATTAGTGAAAGAAATATTAATCATGTAAGAATTATTTAAAATTTGACTTCATATATTTCTTTTTTTTTATATTAACCTATGAAATTGAAATTATTTTATAAAAGATTAATTTTTTAAAATTTATCTTTTGGTGCAACTCATTTAAACTTGCTTTTTAGAAAGACCAAATTATTTGATTAATATTTTTATTGATTAATTTTATTTGAATTGCACTTAAAAATTATTTTTTTATACCTAAATTTATATTTTAAAGATTTATTTTTAAATAATTTTATCATGGATACGCGCGGGAACTTAAAAAAAAATACACGCAAGTATTCTTTAACGGATACTCGATATGTAACATTGTGAGTAGTGGATAGGCATTATCAATACTCAACCTAATGTCATCCTAGTCTAGCCACTACATCTTTGGATTCGTCTAACATGCTTCGCCAGACTCATCTACTTAGTGTTTCACCAGACTCGTTTGATGATATCGACTAATGGGTGATGAGAACTACCGATATCATCTAATAAACTCGTCTAGGTGACTCCTATATGATATGATATGATGAACTCGCCTGATGATTTCATTTGACGGTTTCATTTGGAGAACCGTGTCTCCAACTATGATATGAGGTGTAGAGGAATCATTGGACTAGTTGTTGATTTGTATTTTTTACAAAGATAAAGTTGTTGATTAAGGTTTATTTTGTGTGAGATTCAAGGGACATTCTCCCTTGAAGATAACCTTGAAGATAATCTCAAACATAACCTTGGAGATAAACCTAGGATTTTATGAACTAAAGCCTATAAGTTTCTACATCAGATATGCATGAAAATCTAGGTCATATATGATAATGTATAAACGAGAAACATGTGATGAGAACTTAAAACCTTTTCCAATCAAATATGGTTACTGTACAACCACCAACAAAAGTATGGGCAAGTGTGAATCACAACAACAATTAATGTTATATAGAAACTATTATAAAAAGAAGATAACACTGAGAACTTCCATCATCACTTCCACCTTCAATCATCTCATCACCATTTCATTTTCTTTTACATTATGACTTGTATGGTTTTCCCTATGGGAAGACTGTGTTTTTTGGGTTGATTCTTCTATAATCTAATAATGGATTCAAAGGCTATATGCAATAAATGTATTATTCTTTAAATTCTTGTAAGAAATTATTATTTTTTTCATTCTAATTTATGTTCTTAAGATTGTTTTAGAATGATTGTTTATTATTCAATCTTATATCTTTTATTGGATTTCTTATTATATTTTTTATAATCTCTTGTTTAGGTGAAAAAGTAAGTACTACACAGGTATATGATGGAAACATGTGAAATCTAAATTGCACTTTATTCATATACGATGAGATATGAGTGAAGGGCAAATAATGTCTTATTTGTATACGATGGAACAAGAAGGAGATTAAGTGAAGTAACTAATTTCTTAACTCAAACTTGTATGCTTGTTTATTTGATAAAAGAGATAAAAGAATCGATATACTACACATGTATACGATGGAATATGTGAAGTCTAAAAAGGGTTTAGTTGTATACAACATAATACATAGGAAACTTGACTAATTATTTAAATGTTTATTTAGTTAATTTAAGGTCTATTTGGAAATTAATTAAATGATAATTTCATAATAACCTAAAGGTGCGATTGGACTCAAGAAGGAAGGTTAATAAAGCCTATAGAAATTTTTATACGCTTTGCATAAATATAGAGAATGAAACAAAACAAAAATGTAAAGAGAATATACACACAAAGAATTTATACTAGTTCATCCTAAACATTATGGCTATGCTTAGTCTCTTAAGCACTACGCTTAAGACGTTTCATTTATCAAATCTACCAATTTGATTACATTGAGTACACAAACCTCTTCAGGTCACGAGTATCAACCTCTCCAGTATCACGAGTTCAATCTCTCCAAACACAACAAATATAACCTATCTAGCTATCACTACTTACTCTTCCTTTGAGATCAAGAACACTCAAAGATATGATGAGAAATACTCTCAAACATAAAGAGTACAATCAAAGTTCACACGATATACTTCAGATAATAAAGAATTTTATAGTAGATATGCTCGCAATTAAGAGATGTTGGAATGTTTGTTTTAAGTTCCTTGGATCTTTTAATATTTTGATAGTTTGCAATATTGACTAATGGAACTTGATCATAATGAACATTCAACTTTATTTGTTCATTATTCTCTTGATATAATCTTTAGAGCTTTGTGTTAATTTCTCCCTTGATAGACTTTTTCTTTCTTGTTATAGATTTCCATTCTTCTTTCTTTCTTTTAGTCATAAATTTTGAGGTCCATTGTAGCACTTTGATCTTGTATTTTGATAAGTGGTCTTCTTCATAAATAATGACTTTCTTCATCTGTTAAGGCATATAACCGTTGAATGATTTATGTATGACAACATCTTTATCCTTGGCTTTCAACATCCATTCGGATATAATCTTGAAAAATATTTGAGTTATTCATCCTTGAAATATGTTGACAAAGAGATATATTCTCTTTATTGTTTTATTCTTATGTTCATCCCAAAATTGCTTGATGTAGAAAAAGTTGATGTTGTCTTTTCTTCAGTATTTAGAAATTCTACGGAAACTTTTCAAAATAGATTATGAGTAATAAATTTAGATATGGAATCATATCAAATCAAATAATACCAGTCATATAGCAGAGTAAATAGATTATTCATAGATAAAATGATCATTTGACATTTAAAGCAATGTCAATTTAAAGATATAACTTCTATCATGAAATATTTTAAATTAGATGTAATTATATATATATATATATATATATATACTTTAATTTAGATGTAATTATCTAAATACTTTAATTTATATGAACACGTTTTAGCACATATCATCAATTTCATATTTAGTGAATTTATCAAAAGAAACTAATATTCCATCTTTATAACATTCCAACTTGTAATCGTCTAGTCTTTTGTAAATGTAGGATAAACATCAAATTAACATGTTATTCTTTTCTTAGAAAGATTAACCACATTATATGAATAACCACATATATCCTTTTTTTTATTGAGTTTATTGTCATTAACCAAAGATTTTTTTATATATATAGTGTTTTGCTATTATCAAAATCGCTTAGGGCTTTTGTCTAATAAGTGTTTTGTATCATCTGGAGTTAACATAACTAATGAAGAATCCAACCATGGGAAAGCTGGAGAATCAACATGTCTTTTATATTTTTTTTATCATATATTGTTTTAAAACTCATTTTATTTCGTTTTTTTTATGTTCTAACAATTTCTACAAATTCAAATAAATATTATTCTAAGTGATGAAGTTCTTAATTAGATTTGGGAAAGAACTTGGGGTAGCTTAACCATTTCTAAAATTAATTTTTGTTCATTGTCAATGTAGTAGATGATTGTATTAGATGATTACTATGATGCATTAGACACATGACATCTATTTGATTGCAATAACGACAACAATCAAATTTGACCATTAAATGATTTTACCTTCAATGGGCCATAAACATCATAACACACCAATTCAAGCAACTTTGACTTCCTTGAGAAAGGATGTTTCTTAAAGAATACTCTAGTTTGTTTAGCAACCATGCAGTAAGAACATTTCTCCAACTTTGCCCTATTCAATACTAAAGGCACATCATTTTTTAGTTAACCAATTATTCCATTTGTCACTTATATATGACCAAGCCTTCAGTACTACAAAGATGTCTTCATATACAAAACATGACTTTTCAACCAATGATTTAGTCCAATAAAATTTAGAATTTTCTCACCTCTAGTCTTAACCAAGTTATCTTTAGTAAGCTTTCATTTATTGGAATCAAATTGATTATCACAAACCCTATAATCAAGCAAATACACAGAGATTAGGTTAAAATGAACATTTAGAGCATGTTGGACTCCTCTAAGTAATAATTGAACTCCCATGTTCGTTTTCTAGCAAACACCACTAAAGCCCTTTGACACACTATAATTACCTATATTCAACACTCTAAAATCACTATAAGTGTAAGTTGTGAAGAACTTCTTCCTAGGTGTAACGTGTAATGCAATACCATTATCAATTGTTCACATGCTCTCATATGATACAAGATTAACATATTCATAATCACAAAGAAGAATAAGACCATCACAAATAGTAGTAGAAACACATCATCATCATGATCATTCTCTTTCAGTTGTGCCCTCTTTCCTTTGTTCTCCTTTATCCACTTAAAATAGTATATTTTGATGTCCCCAAGTTTATTACAATAATGGCACTCCATACTCTTGTATCTTAACTTGTATTTTCTCTTGTTATTCTTCCTACCACCCTTCAGCTTCTTTTTCTAATTTCTCCCCCTATTTTTTATCACAAACACCTCAAACTGAGATGAAAACCATGTGCCTTCCTTCTCACCTTTTAATTAAGAGCACCACTATTTGCCATTTAGAAATAAACAATACCATTATGATATGAGTTTGTAATTGAAACCTAAAATATCTCATAGGACACTACTAGAATATTTATCATCCATAGTACCAAAATTTCATCATCAAAGTTGATACACATTTTCCACAATTAAAATGGAAGAACTCTCCTTGTACCTCATATTCATCATGTGATTCAACAAATACAATTTATTATTTTCTGAGTTAAAAGCATACAAGGACTCAATATTCTCCCACAAGATGAAAACCATTTGTCTTCCTTCTCACCTTTTAATTAAGAGCACCAATCTTTGCCATTTAGAAATAAATAATACCGTTATGATATGAGTTTGTAATTGAAACCCAAAATATCTCACAAGGCACTAGTAGAATATTTAGTATCCATAGTACCAAAATTTCATCATCAAAGTGGATACACATTTTCCACAATTGAAATGGAAGAACTCTCCTTGTACCTCATATTCATCACGTGATTCAACAAATACAATTTATTATTTCCTGAGTTAAAAGCTTACAAGGACTCAATATTCTCCCACAAAATTATAACATTGTCTCATTAACAATGTGATTATAAACATTATTTTCTACATATTACTGAATAATATCACACAATTGTTTGTGCTCAAAGCCTCATTCTACATTAAACATAGAATTCAATTTCTGCATTGCAAAGATGGGAAAATGCAACTTCTTCACAAACAACAAGTCTTTCATCTTGTCCTTCCACAAATTAAAAAATATTGTACCATTTAAAGCAACCATCTTTTTATTTGCCTCTATAATCCAAGCAAGTAAACAGTCTCAAATTGAAGAGCTATGATACCACTTGATGGAGGAAACAACAAAACAACCAAAAATACCTAAATATGTAGTAGAAAAAATTATCTCAAACTTGGAAGAATCTGTGAGGAGCAACAACCACAGAAAATGATAGATATATCACAAAAAGAGAACACCAATATTTTTAACATTGACAAACCTTCGAAATGTGAGAAGTAAAAACTCATTGACACAAATAAGTCAATCAAGTTCTACTAAGAACATATATATGTACAAGAGATTTATATTAAAAGCACAAACAAGGACCTACAACTAGCCAATACATCAAAATAATAATGTTGTAAAATATAAAGAACAAAGAAAGAGAAACCTAAAACAGAGCAACATTGTGAAATTGATTTATTTAACCACATACCTCCAATTTACAATCCCATTGGTCAAAATGATAAAACCATATGGTGCAAACTTGTTATCAAAATTTTAATCCAATCCAATTGTGAACGAAGTAAAAACCATAATTATAATGATGTGATTTGCTACCATAATTATAATGATGTGATTTGTTGAATATACCAACAAGTTTTCTCTTTTTTTTTTTTCTTTTCAAAGACAACAAAAATTAACACTCTTGATCTAGAATATCCATTTTCACTTAGATTAAATGAGACAAAATTAGGGACGTGAACGGGACAGGTAGGCTACAGGTAGTAGATCCCATGTATCCTACCCATTGAATAAATATTTGTCACGTACCAGTACCTATATCCATTGGGTATCCGCATAATTTTTTAATATTTACGGATATCTACGGAAACCCGCGGGTATTTACAAAAAATAAAAATAAATATTTAACAACATATTTTAATCGTAAATTCAAATAGAAAATAATATATAACATTTATAAATTTTAAACAAAGTCCAAATAACCCATTTAAATAGTGTTGAATGATAGTTTACAAATAATTTTTTTTAAACTAATTGATAAAAAATAACTCATTCAAAATCAATATGTTAATATTTTAATCATGTTTTTTTATTTTTTTAAAATTTAAATTATAGTATAGCGAGTACGGGTATCCTTGGGTATGGATACTATGATACCCGTACACGCCCGTTAACATGCGGGTATTAAAAATACTCGTCCGTTAACATATGGGTATTAAAAATATCCGGATCCGTTACCTGCGGGTATCCATTTACAGTATTCATTTTTTACCCGTTACAGGTTTTATCTGCGGGTACAAATTTTTTTGACATCCTTAGTCAGAATTGGTGTTTATCTATAATGTATAATAAATTATTTTTGTTAAATATAAATATAATTATTAAGATAAAACTTTAATTTCAATTAGAAAATAACTCCAACAGGTCCTACGGAAATCTATGTAAATTCTATTCATTACTTTACCCAAAATTTTGTCAAAAGTTTATACTTGACTTAGCTTAATAACTTTTACCGATAAACTACTAATTTTAATATTAATTAATTTTCAACTTTCAACAAACTTTTAAGCATCTTATGTGGAAAAAAAAAATCTAGTGAAACTTTGAATGACAACAATCTCTTCAACATCTATAACATTAGAATACAAATAACAATATAGCATACTGTTAAAGTTGGTCTGGTACAAAAATAAAAATTCTATCTATTTTGATCCTGTTATCTTATGGGAACAAAAACATGGTAACCTTGCCACTATTTAATATTATTTTTCCGTTTCTTTTATCTACATTATTTAGAATCATAATAAATGATCTTTTCTTTTTATTAAAATGGCTTATAACCTTTTGCTAAGTTGTTTATCTCTCTTTTTTATTAGTTTGAAATTTTGTATATCGATTTATTCTCTCGTAATTAAGGACATAATTGAAAATTAGAGATTATTCTTCGTTTTAAAAAGAGCAAATAAGTTTTTTTTCTTCAAACAGGTAATAAAAAGAAGTAAATAAATCTAAAAATTAACAAAAAAAAAATCATTTGGGAGACATTTTTCAAATTTCAAAAAGCGTTGTACATATTCAAAATTGAAAGTATACCACGTTTATTAGCAAACTTTTATTGTCTTCTTAAAAAAGAAACAGTAGCATACCACGTTTCAGTATAATAGAGGAGATGAGAAAAGAAAGATTAGAAACATCGAACATGAGAAAAAGTGATAATTTTTCCATAAAAGCAAGAAAATCATGTATATAGAATCAAATTATAATCATAAACAAACCGCAACAAATTAAGAATTTGGTGTAAAGAAAATTAGTTGCATGAATAATTCTTTGAAAAATAAAAATTATCACTTTCTCTCTGATCATCATCATAATTTACAGCCAATAATCAAGTCAAGATCATAAACAATGAGCAACAATAAGAAATGGGGGCGTCAAAATACAATAAATTGAAAAAGATTCTTCGTTAAAATGTACCTAATAAACGATTAAAGGAATAGAACATTGAGATTTTGTTGGGAAAGTTAAGAAATAATAACATTGAAAAGTGGAAGCAAAATTAATATCGTCTTCCTCTCTATAGTTAAAAGTATAGGCTCCAATTATTTTCCATGCACCAAATAATAATATTGAGCAAAGTAGGATATATGCAAAAAATAACCAAAATTCCAGTATGGGAAACGCCCCCAATACAAGGAAAAATTCATAACTTAGTACGTCACAGTAAAAAAACACTATGCAAACAAAAATTTCACTGACATACGTCACATTGTGAAAAAAAAAAAAACACACAGAAAAAAACTCATTGTTATTCGTGAAAGATAGGCCAAAAATTCAAAACTTTTCTATTATAATTTCTTGGTAATGGATTAAATAATTCAAGAGGTATATCTCTCCCTCTTTTATTTTTTTCTTTATATTCTCATAATCAAGTCCATTTATTTATTATCATCTCACTAGTGCAGAATTTTCATTTTACCTCGCCTTATATGTCTCGGTTGGCTAGAAACCGAAGCATATAATGGCGCGGTGGCATTTTTGCAATTAGAACCAAGTTTTAGGTCTCGGTTCTCCAAATACTCGAAGCCAAAGAGGGGTATAGGCCCCGGTTCGCTCAAAACCGGTGCCAAAGAGGGGTATAGGCCTCGGTCCAGTAGGACCCGAAGCCAAAAAGTGGCTGGAAATCAGGGGTATAGGCCTCGGTCCAAGGAGACCTGGTGCCAAAAGGGGGTCAATGGCTTCAGTTCCTCTAACAACCGAAGCCATAAGGTTTATTTAGGGTTCAAAATTCGCGAACCCTTCTTCCTCCCAACGCCATCGCCTCTGCAATTCCACTATCTCTCTCTCCGCGAGCACGAGCCCTTCCTTCACTTTCCCTTTCTTCCTCCTTCACCGGCCGCATCCCGCGCCACCGCGCTGATCGCTTTTTCCCTCTGTGCTCCACAATAGGAGCTTTTGTCTGCGGATCCTTCGGAGGACACGGTGGTGGGCATGGTGGTGGTCACTGACACGGGGGTCATGGTGGCGGCGGTGGAAGCGTGTGGAGAGGGTTGAGGTTGGAGAGGCTAAGGCGGTGGAAGAATAAGACGCTGATGATGGCCTGGATGAAATGTTCGTTGGGTTTACTAGTGCCACCGGTCAATTAGTTGAGAGTCACAAGATTTTGGGTGGAGTTTTAGTAATGAGAATATTTCGTTGAGTGATGAACTTATTACTACCGAGTTACCGTCTTTCATTCTTCCAAAGGATTCAATTTTTAAGTCCAAGGGGTTTGTTGCAGGTTTTACTGTAGGAGCTTTCTTAGATATTTGTGTCTTGGTTTTGTTGGCACTGGTTTTGATTCATAGGAAGCGTTTGAGAGAAAGGAA
>Ga0099822_1008500_pt1 | contig 13112 bp, 6 predicted proteins | sample CowpeawhiteBW_FD_76839 | JGI IMG/M metagenome (GOLD analysis project Ga0099822, IMG submission 76839) | Root nodule microbial communities of legume samples collected from California USA - Cow pea white BW | ecosystem: Host-associated > Plants > Roots > Nodule | place: USA: California | collected... | reverse complement strand
TATCCAACAATGCTTCCCACTGCACTTGATGATTACAGTTTCAAAACCATTGCTTTATGGTGACAGAGTGAGGTTTCATCAAAAAATGGTGGCACCCATTGCTGTTTCTTCTCCAAAGTCCACACTTTTGCAGAACCCCATCTATTTGGGTGACTCATCTTCAAGCTTTTTTGGGGGATCTTTGAAGGGTCTTTGCTTGCATCTGAAACCAAGGCCACAAAGAAGAGACTTTTCCAATTTGGCTGTGGCTTCTGCTTCTGCCACCCCAAGTGTCGGAAAGAGCAATTCTGGTGGCAGGTTTTACTTCAACATCACTGGATTTCCTTTCCCACTTGGTCCTTTTCTCAATAGACGCACTATTAGAACTGAGGTATTCAATCTTGCTTTATCTCGTGTTTGAATGACTCTTTTGATCATTGAATTGATTTGGTTGAGGTTTTTGTTCCTTGAGTTGCATATCTATGACTTGATGTTGTAGTAATGTAGTCATCTCATGAATGCAAAAGTTTTTGCTCTCTGAATCAATCAGAAATCATTCTAATGACTTTTAAGGAGGTTGTTATAAAGAGATCAACAAGTTTGATTATTTCATTTTAGATGATGCTGTAAAAAACCTTTACAATGTCAACATTTTTTTTATCTAATTTCTGTGGGAAAATTGTTTCACGCTATATCAGAAGGATTATTGGTTGAATGAACAATGAAGAAATTCCTGAGACTAGATGTGCAAATCACTCTAACCTCTACTTTTATTGAATTCAATTCAAATCAAATGCTTTTAACTACTTGGTGCAATAAGTTTTGTTTTGGCTTTGCATAGTGAAAGCTTAGTTGCATGTTGTTGGTATTTCCTTGTACATAGAAGTCATGTTATTTGTTGTGAACATTTTTGCTGCAAATTTTGGCTGGAAATTCTGTTTTTGAGACACTAAGTGTGTGTTTGGTTTAACTCTTGGGAGCTCAAACCCAAGTTTACTTTGCATTGAAAGTCACAACAAATTTTTGTTTTGTTTCATTGAGCTGGATCGTTTTCAAAGCAAAACCATAAAGTTTTTCGGTTGAATGAGATTTTCGGTTTCATTCAACTAAATTTAATTTTTCTAACTGTAATCCAAACACACCCTAACAGGTACTGTTCTCTGAAACTCTGAAACATGTTGTAGGCTGTGAAGGGTTGTATATGGCTATTCGAACAGGAGCAGGCATTAGGCTTCAGCAGTGTTTCCACAAACATAAGAATGACTGTTATCAAACTCAAATCTGGGGGCTTATGGGTTCATGCACCCATAGCACCAACCGATGAGTGTATTCAGGTTCCACTCTCTGACACTCTATTCCCTCACTTTGATCTTGCAAACTTGTAAATTGTAGTAAAACTCAATGAAGTAAAACAGTGTTAGTGTTTTGAAATCTGCAAAATTGAAGAGACTAATGCAAACTTTGATTCCTTATCAATGCTGCTTTGCAATTTGTATGACTTGATCCAAGGTTACTTATATGAAACATGAATATAGTAAAAAAAAAACATATCAAGAGGGTGATTTTGTTATGCCTTCTTAACATGCCATTTTTTTTTGGTTTCTTGCAGCTTATTAAGGAATTGGGGGCTCCTGTTGAATATATTGTTCTCCCCACTTTTGCTTATGAGCACAAAGTATTTGTTGGTCCATTTTCTAGAAAATTTCCCCTTGCTCAGGTGTGGGTGGCACCAAGGCAATGGAGTTGGCCATTGAACTTACCATTGGAATTCTTCGGTATTTTTCGCGCTAAAACCTTGAAAGACGATGATTTATCCACTCCTTGGGCTGGAGAAATAGAGCAAAAGATTCTAAGCTCACCAGAAGTTGGTAATTACCACTTCTTCATACATAATTTTAGACTTGAGGCTTGTTTGAGTAAAGAGCTAAACTAAAACACTAATCTAATCAGAGCTTATTAGATAAACTTTCTTCAATAAACTTCACAATCAAGTTTATTGAAATAGGCTACAACAAAAGAGAAAGAACCGTTATAATAAGGCTTGTAGAATCTCTTCTAAATCCGTGCTGAAAAATATTTTTTTGCTCGTGGTTGTTTCAGGAATTGGACCTTATGTGGAGGTAGCTTTCTACCACAAACCTTCAAAAACACTATTGGTGACAGATGCTGTTATTTTTGTCCCAAGACAACCACCTGAGTGTATAAGCAAAGAATCCTTATTAGCATCTGCAAAAAATGGTTTGGCTGTGAAACTTCTCAGTAAAGGAAAGGAGGTACCTGATGAACCTGTAGTTGACAACAAAAGGAACCGGCAAAAAGGTTGGCTCTATATTGTGATTATTGTTGTTTTCAACTTGTACAAAGCTTGTTCCTTTTCACTTGACATCACTGTCAAATTGACACTGATTGTTCTATTCTGCAGGATGGGAAAGAATGGTGCTACAAATCTTGTTTCTTGGTCCATCAAATCTTTTAGAACCCAATGCAAGCTTTGCACAGATGTCACAGAAGTTGATAGTTTCACCAATTGTTAAGACTCTGGTCTTCAGTAAAGTTCCTGAAAAGGTAATATACTATCTGTCATATAATGCTGATAAAAAAAAAACTGTCATATAATATCTTTTCTATTAAGAATACTTTGATCTATTTCTATTTGATGTATAGCTATTAGTTGACAACTATCTGTTCAACCTTAAAAAAAAATCTGTTTTACATTATTCTGTCCTGGATGTAGTTAAATTTATGTCAGACACATGTCCTTCAGTGTAATGTGCAATGATGTTCCACAAAAGTATGATATCCTTAAATTTTTTATACTCACGGTTAAATATGTTAAAATGTTCTTGGTGGGTTCTAGATAAACAAAATTAATGCATTTTAGTGGGTTAAAATCAGTTTAATCGGTTGCATATCTGATTAATTGTGATTTAATCAATTAAATCAGACAAGTTTCAGATTTTGCCTTTTATTTTCTAATATGTATATCTGATATATTTGTTCTTTTTTTATTTTCCATATTTCACTTTGAACAATTCAATGGATTAAATCAGGAATGTCTAAGAACTTTTCTACAACTTTGGACTTTAGAATAATTCCATAAATTGTCATATTAGTATCAAAAACCTGACAGGATCAGGATAATGCTTATCATCTAATTCAATACATAAAGACTATCTGTAGTCTTATTTTCTATATGGAGATCTTTTACATGACTAGGTCCCTCGATTTTTTTCCTTACTTTCATTGAAAAGGGTTTTCAATTGTTACTAGTCTTCTTCTCTTTTCTATTCTTATTTTTGTTCCCACATAGTTCCTATTTTCATTTGCAGAAGAGGGAATATGATGTGTTAATCCCCCCAACCATATATGTGTGTTGTCCTTATGTTTTATATTTTTGGCTCTAGCTTTGTAGAAATCTCTTTTTCCTAGTCAAGTCTGGTGTTTATGCTTCATCAGCGTAGGAATAGATATTAATGAGTGGTCAGATAGCAGCCAGATATAAATTGTAAAGTGATGTTTACACTTACTTTTTTACTGTAAATGCAAATTATAGTCTTAGCTTATCTGCGGTCGATGTAGTATTTCCAACACCACCATTTCTAATAGTATACAATGATTGAACTCTGAACTAAAAGTGAAAACTAACTAAACCAAGATAATTCTGAGAGTAAAAAATTTGAATTGAAAATGTTGAGGGAACAAAAATAGATGAAAATGAGGTGAATTGACATTTTGTGTTAGTTATTATGATCCAGGTGAGAGAGTGGGTTGATAGCATTTCCAGAGATTGGAGGTTCAAGAGAATAATCCCTGCTCACTTTGCTGGTCCAATAAGTGCAAGCAGGTCTGATTTCAGGGCTGCATTTGCATTTCTTGATGAGTTTCTGGTGGAAAGTAATGGTGCATGGCCTTCACTGTCCCTTCTCTTCTCATCAATCATGGGAAAAGCAGCCACCTATTTTCCTCCAGATGACATGAGGACCCTTTCATCCCTTGACCAGTTTTTGGTGTCTGTTGGAGCTGTCAAGAAAACTGTTTCAGGAAGGAAAAGGTGAGAGTGAAAGAGAGAGAGAGAGAGAGAGAGGTGCATCACAACTTGTTAACTTTGCAAGTGTAAAATTAGTATAATTTTGTTGCAGGTGGAGTTTGATCCTTAAAGATGTAAATTTTGTTTGACATTGATTATACAAATAGAGAAGATATTTTGCATGGAAAAAGATCTGAGATATACGTGAAAGGATATGAATTTGAATTTTCTGTCAGATTTTTTTTGCTATTTCTCTACTACTGTGTCTCTATAATATATTAATTATCACTAATTTTAACGTTTTAAAATATATTAAAAAGATATTTAAAGTATTAATATACTGTATTTTTAATGTTCAGCAAAAGACAGTATCCGAAAAATTAATAAAAAATTTGGAGTCGATATGATATGGGTAAAACCTCGGTGATTTAGAGTTAATAATTTAAATTGAGTTGTAAATTCTACATTAGTTAAAAATATTACGTAAGATGAGTAAGGGGAAACATATATAGCTTGAAAAATGTTAGAAAATTATTGTAATGTAATGTAACAATATGGTTAGACAGAAGTAATGTTAAGGTACACATGGAATCCACCAAGTTATGTGATTTTTAATAAATTTTATCTAATAATAAGAATGTGTTCAAACAAAGTATTTGAGAATAAAAAAAATTACATAATTGAAAATCACCATGAGCTCGATGAATGAACCTATAAGGAACACAAAATTGAGTGTTCTTAACCTTTTTCACAATTTGTAAATTTTGATTATATAAAGATTGATTGAGATTATGAAAACGAGAAGGATGGAGACTGTGACAAATTTTCAAGTTAGTGGGTGTGATGTTAGTTTTTCTTTTTATAATAATTTATGATTGGACGGTGATGTATTTTTTCTACAAAATATTGTAATTAAATTCTTCTTTATATAAAGCAAGCAAGCTCTGATAATAAAAAAAATCAATTAGGAAATATTATATCATTAGAATTCAATTAGCTTTGATAATGCATATTTTTACGTTCTATTTTGTTTTGTCGTTATAAATTTCTCTACAACTAGTAATGTTTCATTTTATCATTTTCTTTAATCTCACATATTATTGTTTGTTAAACTTTTGACATTGATGTATTAAACAAAACAAATAAAAATATTTTCATTGTTTCCAAATTCTACAAAACAATTTTTTTATTTTATTTTGAGTTAAATATGTTTTTGGTCCCTTAATTTTTAGTAAATTTTGGAATTAGTCTATTTTGAAACTTTAAACCAATTTAGTCCTTCATCTTTTGAAATACGTGGATTTAGTCATTTTAATCAAATTTTGCTAAGTTTATTTGACATTTCGAGTACATTTCACAATAATATTTGACTTAACATTAAAGCAAAAATGTGTCAAACAGTATAAACAACTCAAATACAATCCTAAAATGCGTACGAAACATCAAATAAAGCTAACAAAATTTGATTAAAAGGACTAAATCCACGTATTCTGAAAAATGAAGAACTAAATTGGTCCAAAGTTTCAAAATGGACTAATTCCAAACTTCATTGAAAGTTAAGGGATCAAAAACATATTTAACTCTTTTTATTTTTTGTCACGTGGTCGTTTTATTATGAACTTAAAATATTAGTAAAACGTGTGAAAATTACAATAAATTGATGGTAAAGAATTTAGAAAAGATTAGGGGATAAAATTTGGGTAACGATCAGTGAAAATAAAAATGTGCCGTTCTAAACTTTAGAGTTAAATAATATATAACTTATGACTAATCGAATTATTTAATAATTTAAATATGAATTAAATATATTTTTAGTTCTTAAAATAAAACTAAAATTAACATGATTTCCTTGTTAACTCTATTTTATAGTTTCTTGATCATTTCTTTTAACAATTAAATGGGTAGGTTTTTTTTCCTACTACGTACTACTCTATAACTATGAGGGTACAGGAAGCAAAATCATACGAGATTTTTGCTGGACTTCTACTTCCTACACTCCATAATTTCTTTGCCCACCTCTCAAACTTTCGAAATGATATTTTATCTTTCAGAACAGTAACTTCCAAATTACATATTACAAAAGTTTTTCGGAACAAGTTTTTTTAAATTTTCTAAATAATATTTCCGAAACGAAATTTTGAAACAAAATTTCTAGAACATGATTTCTGGAACAAAATTTTATGAAATGTGTCTCGAAATAAAATTTTCAGAATGATTTTTTTTTTTTTAATTCAAAACTCATGAAAATGTCTCACTTTATGGATTTTTCTAAATGCTCATCATACATGAAATATGTTTCGAAAAGAGCTTTCCATAACACAATAAATACATTCTAAAATAAAATTTTCTGAATGAGTTTTCTTTTTTTTTACTATTTTTTTCTTCTTCTCTTTCCGTAATGTTTTTCCTCTCTAACAGCGACGGTGGTGGAAGTGGTGGCAATGATGGTACAGTGTGGTGCAATGATGAAAGGTATTTAAGTCTTTTTCTAATATTGTGGAGTGCAATTAGTAATTAGGGGTACAGCAACTAAAAGCCTTTTTTGCTGCAAAAAATAATGATTCCACTAGAACTTATTATTAACCTTTCCTTTCTCTTACTTCTCTCACATCTTCTTAGTTTGTTCTCAAATAGTAATAAAAGGATGAAAAAAATCAAAGAAAATAATAATATAGACTAAAGTCAAAATTAGTTAACTCTAATTAAATTTTTCTTAGTGGATGAATCTCAATAAAAGACAAAGTTTAGAGATATGGTGTTTAATGATACCCATACATGCTTAGCTCAAGTAAAAATAAATGTGGAATTAAAGGGGAAGACTATGGGAAAAAGGGTTTGAACGTTGTTATTCAATCCCGAAGCATGATTATGACATTATGACAAAAACCCCATACCAATGTCAATAGGATAATGGTAGAAGAGTACCTTTTTTGCTATGGATCTTTTCACTTATTTGTTATAATTGGTTTGGTGGAAAGTTTGTTTCAGAATTATAATTCTTGAGTATGTTTTTATTAGGATGTTGAATTTATAGATGTTGAAAAGGAAACATCAAACATATTTGCAGGGAGAATGGAGTAATGTTGTTGGCCACAAATGTAGTGACTACTTATAATAATGCTTCAAATGTTGATGACAAAATTAAGAAGGTTAATTTTTTTTTTTAAATTTTTGTCAAGTTTTGTTAAATCACTCGTAATTTTGTTTTTATGTTCAAATAGATTTTAATTTTCATCTATTTTGTTTAATTTAGTCTTTTTTTTTTGCTAATACTGTTTAAATTATTAACGGCCATGAACATTTACTACCACATGTCATTTCGTGGTTTTTTTTATTTTTTAAGATTTTTTATATTTTAAAAAAAATAATTTTTTTCTAAATGTCCACGTGTCAACCAAACAACGTGTCACATGTCAGATTCAATATTTTATATTAATTGGTCCCTATATTCGTTATTTTTGTTCAATTAAGTCTCAATCTTCTTCAACATGAACCAATTTTGTACCTCTCCAAAAATTTAATTTTTATATTAAAATTCAAAATTTTTATTAATTATTTTTATATAATATATTAAAATTCACATCATTATAACTTTTATATAAAAAATAAATTTGGTTTCATCTTCGACATAACAAAATTGGGATTAAATTGAAAAAAAAATAACAAATATAAGAATCAAATTGAATATACAACATTGACTCTGACACGTAACACGTTGCTGGGTTGATACGTATACATTTAAAAAAAATTAAAAATTTTAAATAAAAAAAAATTAAAAAATATCACGAAGTGACATGTGGTGTTAGTAAAAAATTGAACAAAATTGACGAAAATTATAACCTATTTGAGTAAAAAAAATTAGGACGGATTTGACTAAACTTGATGAAAATTAAAATCAAAAAGGTATTTTAACCAATTAAAAATGGAGAATGGTAAAAAAAATTGCAAGTGAAACACTAAGGAAAGTTTGTTTAGATTTATTTTAAAATATAAAACTCCTATTACAAATTTAGTTTTAAAAAGTATTTAAGATATTAAATGAATAATATATATTTAAATTAATTTTGATCTCGACTTTTAAACAGAGTGAACTTATTAGATGTACCGAAATATTAGTAACATTAATTTATATAATGTTTAGAAATTAAAATTACACAGATATGTGATCTAAAACACACAAATTATGGCATCTAAAACATATTCAAAAGTGTCCTATAAAAGAACACTTGCAATGCTTAAAGTATCCGATAAGTGATAACTAAAACTTGAAAGGATTAAAATTAAACACCAAATTTAAAGAATCAAAAGTGTAGTCCATGCAAATATAATAAAAGTGAAAAATAACATTAGATGAGAGTGGTTAGAAGGCTATGGCCCAAATGAGGTTGTCGAAGAATCTAAGTGGAAAATTTAAGAGAAATATAAAATAATGAGAGAAGAATAATATAATATTTCTTGGTTTTGCTTAAAGAAAAAAATAATGATTCCACATTATCCTCTAACATTAATATAATAGGCACGTGTTTGGTTGCACATCTTATATCTCATTGTTTAAATCACATCAAACAAGAAAAATAATAGAGAAGTTACAAATAGTACCTTCTTTTGGAGGGTAGAGAGAGTTTTGAAACCCTAGTTTTTTAATCGTTAGAGACTTGTTTGATTTTGTGAAATTACATGTTTCAAAGTATATAAATATGTGACTAATTGATTATGTAAATTTTCCCTAGTATTGTAACATGCTCTATTAATCCATTTTTCACATTCAATCTAAATTTTGCATCACATAAAACATATTTGTTATTTTGTTAGCTTTATTAATGGAAAATACTCAAAAAATTTATTAGCTTTATTATTTTTGTTAAAATCTTTATTGTGTAAAAATTAAAATTTATATAAATAAACAACCTTTATTTATCATTTAAACAAATTAAAGAAATATTAATGGAAATTTAAAGAATTACATGTTTACATGTTAAAATTAAAATTAAAACACTACTAAAAATTCTTATATTACATGAGAATTTTCTTGTGAATTTATTAAAAAAGTTTGCAAGAAAATACTTTTTTATGCTATTTTTTCTAAGAATTTTAATTAGCAGATAATTCTTTTGTGAGTAATTATTTTTTACAAAATTTGTTACGAAAAGTGTTTTACACAAAATATTTTACAAAAAAATTGGCAGCAATTTTCTGTAATTTTTTTTTCATAACAAAATTTATAAATATTTCCTAAAAAAAAGTAAAAACAAAATTGACATGAAATATAAATTTTTTTAACAGTGAAATACATAAAATTTTCCATTTATTATTATTTTTTTTGACTCGAAAAAATGTCATGCTTGTCCTACCTATATGAGCAATTTAAAATTTTCATTTAAAACTATTACAAGAGCAACAAAATTCAACATGTTTTTCACATCTAACCTAACTAAGAAACTAGAAGATACACATTTTTTTCTTTACACATTTAATCCTCCTAGTTGGAGGGTCACCTTGACTAAGCTTAGCCACCAACTTACTTTCTCATCATTTTCATATTATATCATATTATATTATATTATATTATATAGAGAGAGGAATCCTATGAAATTTTATATTTTTGTTTATTTATCTTTTAACTTTTGCTTCTTTTATATATATGTTTGTGTGAACCACAACTTTGTTAATGCGTTAATGCTTAAAGACATGAATGCTTCCCTACATTTATGCAATATGAATTCTTTTTCTATCTCCTCTCCACAAAATAATTTAAAAAGCACAACTTTTTCATTACTTTTCTTTTCCCTTAAACCACTCTAGATTTTTCCCAACCCCACATGGGTTGCCCAAGTTTGTGTAAAAGTTAGGTTATATTATTAATTTATTTTATTTTCTTTATAAAAAAAAAGTTTAATACAAGTTATTTAATTTTTGAAAACACAACAATATATATGATCATTAATCTATTTGCTTATAATGTTTAATATTTTTGTTTGTTATTTGACACAATATTTTAAGGCTAAAAAAATGTATTGAGAGACATGATTTTCCCAAATTTGTTACTATTAGAATGGTCAAAATTCATATAAACAAATACATATAAATAATAGAAAAATGAATTAATTCTAGAAATAAAATGTATATGGTTCACATGAGGCTTTATGGTACCTTTGGTTGGTGCAAAATGCAGGGAAAAAGTTTGCCACTGAACTTAATGGGTTAATGGGACCTATAGAGTGCATGGTATGATGGAAGGTGGAACACACACCAAAGCTTTTAACTTGTATAAAGGCTCATTCTTTTATAATCATTGCCATGAAGATAATCACACTACTTTGTCAAAGACCTTTTCTTTAGAAGTTTTTGCCAAATGAAATTTCTTACTTATTGTACCTAACTTAAAGGTTGTGGATCTGTTTTGAATTACGAGTCAAATTATATATAAAAATAGGGGGAAAAAAATCTTCGACACAAAACCATGTGACATAGTTCCTACGGATAAAATAGTTATAAATGTTAAAAATTTAAGTGTCAGTCTAAGTTTCACATTAGTTAAAAATAAGAAAATATAATACTATGTAAGAATAAAGACTCATAAACTCATTATCATAAAGTTTTAGATTGAGAGTGATGTCAATGTCTTATCTGGTTAGGCTTTGGTGTTCTATTTTTTCAGCAAAATCCTCTCTATAGATCTAACAAGTGATATCAGAGCTGATAGTAAAATCGACTTAGACGAAAATGAGTACTCATAGTTGGGAATAATAAAGAATAATAAACTTTAATATTTATAAAAAAAGTGAAGGTGGTGTAAAATGAGTATATAAATTTATTACGTGTTAAATTTAACCCACTTATATGTCATCGTGTATTTAAAGAATATTATATTTTTCTTCATAAGTTAGTGTCTTTTATTATATTGACTATAGTATATAGGCTTTTATTCGTTTCGTTATTCCTCTTAAATATTATTACCTAGATTTAGTCCATTGTAATTAAACAAGTTGAAATTTGAATCTCAACATATAAATTATCAAATTAATAAGCATAAAATTATTATTTTTTAATTAATTTGATAAAGTTAGTGTATTTCAGGATAAATACAATTAAATCAAGTAAAAGTATTTAGAATAAACGAATTCCGAATTTTTTATTTAATTGATAATGAAGGTTGAGTGTTATTTAAAAAATAATAATATAATTCAAAATCTATATAGATTTTTCGGGCCATTAATGCTATAACTAATCCTTCGGCTACGACACGCAAAGTATTAATTGAAAGTACAAAGTACTGTTTTAGCAGTTTATTTTTTTATAATTATTTTTCGATTTAAATACTTTTTTGGTATTCATTTTCGTAATGTTTATTGTGGATGATTCTCATTTTGACAGAATATTTAAATGAATTCTCATTTTTACCGAATACGTGCTACCTGTATAATGCTTCGTTAATGATTTAAATGACATTACAGAAAAAGATCAAATAAAACACGAATTGCGAAAATAAGGATTATTTAAAACATTCGATAAAAATGAGGATCATTTCAAACATTATATTAAAATGAGAATGATCCGTAACAAATATTACAAAAATGAGGACTAAGTATTTAAGTCTTATTTTTCTAATGTTAATCTGATTAAATAAATTAAAAGTTAAGATTTGAATTTTCTTTTTCAGTATTTTCTTTTCTAAATTTACTGTAACCTAAAAAAGTTCAGTTCACGTTAACAGTGAATAAAATATTATAAAGTAAGAATTAAATCATTAATATATAAAAGTTAATTTGTCTGTCATGGGACCCTGCAACCACACCGTACCTGCGTGTTCCAAACTTCATAAACCCTATCGGGGAAATAAAATATGTCATTTTAAATAGAAAAATAAATAAAGATTTAAATTGAGTAAAAAAAAAGTACTTATGACATCTTTTTACCAGTCACTTTCCCTGTCAAATTTTTTTTAATGAAATAAATTTATCCAAAACTACAAAAAATCATAATAAATTATTACTTTATTAAAAACATTTTTTTTTGTAAACCGACACAATATTTGAAAGGTTGTGTTGTGACTCTAGTTACTATGGCATCAGACATAAACCAAAAACAACTGCAACAAATAAATAAGGATAATCTATGTTGTTTAAATTTTAGAAATTAGAAATTATAAATAGTTAATATTTGATGTCATAAATATTTAATAACAAAAGTTCTCCATAAGTTCAACAAATTTGGACCAACCCAGAAGGTAGGCCCCACCAGTGGAATCAGTGCCCACCAAAAGGGTATAAATGAAAAGAGATTCACACTGGGTTAATTTTCCTTTTCTAAAAGTCAAAACCGAGAAATTTCAATGGTCTAAAATAATTAATTAACTAATTAAATAGCTTCCAGAATGGAATGTAAGTTTGGAATTTTTTAATTGATTTTTTGATATTATTTTTTGACGTTTCAAATATGTAAAATTATAAATACTATAAATGTCAAAACGTTAAGATTAGGTGAAATAAAATGTGTTGGTAAAGAAGAATATTCTATACTTTATATTAATGAAAATAAATTTTAAAAGATTGAGAAAGTGATTATATGTTGAAAGAAAAATTATAAATTGAGACAAATATTTTTCAAAGAAGATACATGAAGATTAAAAATATTAAGTTAGTTAACTTGTTTAGAAAAAATATATTAAATTATTGTTTTAATCATCTTATTTGTTAGATAATTTTAAAATAGTCCTTTAATTATTCGTTGTTTCAATTTAATCTTTATGTTTTTAACTAATAATTGAATGATTATTTTGAAATTACCTTAAAAATGAGAGGATAAAATAATAATTTAACAAAAAAATGAAAAGAGGTACAAGTGAAACTTTTATAAAATATAGTATATAATGATAGAAATAATATATGCATAAGATACAATAATACAATATATTTAAGTATGAGTTAAAAATTGTGTACCTGGAACTAATGAAGGATCCATGGAAGTACGTAGTATGAGATGTTACTGTTCTCTTTCTGATGGATATTTTCAAACGTAAGAGTATTTTACGTTGTTACCTAAAAACTGACTAATGGGTATCAGTTTTATATCCCCTCAGCAGAGACCAGGGACCTCTCAAAATGTA
>Ga0099822_1008498_pt1 | contig 13113 bp, 7 predicted proteins | sample CowpeawhiteBW_FD_76839 | JGI IMG/M metagenome (GOLD analysis project Ga0099822, IMG submission 76839) | Root nodule microbial communities of legume samples collected from California USA - Cow pea white BW | ecosystem: Host-associated > Plants > Roots > Nodule | place: USA: California | collected... | reverse complement strand
ATATATATATATATATATATATATATATATATATATATATATATATATATATATATATATATCACCTGTTGAGTGTTGTTTGTTAGACACAAGTCAATATGACGATACCTAATCATTAAAATATTTTAAAGTTTGATAATAACAACACTCAACAAATTGGTTGGAAAACATTCCAAAACTACCAAGTATTATTTACCAAGTTCTTGAGAAGATTTTGAACAATAGTCCAAACCACATTTTGTATTATTATATACTTGTTTTCAAGACTGCGTCCCAAGCACACAAAACCTCCTAAAGAACTTTCCCATTTCAATATTTCTTATACATATGTTTATCCTCGTTTGTATCAGACACTAATGGATAAAAGCAACCACCGACACAATTGTGCAATGCAACCTTACAAACGGAATTATCGCTTTTGACGCTGTTGTTTTTCATACAAGTAGTAGAAACAAGTTTTACATTCTTCTTAGAAAGGACAGCTATATTGTTCATTTGTCTCTCTTTGATGTTATATCAGAAGTTGTCACCTACTTTTAAAGTTAAAATGATATCGATACACCTAGTACCTAGCTCTATAAAAAAGAGTTGAATGTATTACAATTATAGGTTCATTGTGAGAGGAGAATAAATCGATTTTCACAAATTTTGAAAACTTGATGGAAATGAATAAATATTATTCTTGCAGGACCAAAATAACATATCAAAGATTCTCACAAGAAGCTCTTCTCTACCTTTTCAATGTTCACACCTAAATGCTCCTAAGTCCAAGTATCATTATGAGCTGATAGGGTTATACCTACAAAAGATAATCTGACACTTAACTCAAAGGTACGTCAGATAATAATAAACGTTATAATAACGTAATTAATTAAGTCATGAAAAATATTATTTATATTATGTTTATATATTGATCTTTAGGTGAATGAGCCTTGACAACACAAATAATTATCATAAATAATATGCTTAATGATATTGGTAATTCGTTTTAACTCTTAACCTTTACTAACTCATAATTAATTTTTACTCTGACAACACGATGAGACCAATGTGGTTTAGGTCACAACAAAACAACATGATATCAATCATATCTTCATGATTGTTTGAGATTATCCTAGGTGGGTATAGATTGAGATCTTCTCGATTATAGGTGAAACAAAATAATTCTGATCATTATAAATCGAAATAGTCAAATAGTTTAAAGATACCACATGTATATGGTCGAAATAGTCTCGGGTATATATATAGTACAAATACTAACATTTGAGTTAATCAATTCTTACTAGGAAAAACTTATTAAACAAATGTTATATTCAATATTTTTAAAAATTTAAAAGCATATAATATCAAATTAATCAAGTTAAGAACAATATGATATGAAATAAGGGTAAGAGAAAAATACAAGAAAATGTGCTTATTTTCATAAAAAGGTTACACTTAGTTGGTTAATCACTCTAATTAAGTTAATCTACTAAATTTTCAAATTTTATAAGCAACCCTAAAAGAATATATAATTGAGTCCAATATTTTTAATCTTATAAGATCTACAACATCACTAATAAAACTTTATCTATCACAAGTAAATTCTCTTAGTAACACTACATAAGAACAACATAACTTGGAAAAAAAAAAAGAAAAGGATTATGAAACAAGCTTACCTAGAAAAAACTTAAACCGAAAATAAAATAATGGTGTATTCTCGATTAATAGCTCAAAAGAAGTGTTTTTATAATGCAAAGATCTTACTCAAAGTGTTTTTCAAATGTCAAGTATTTTTGTTGATTAAATTTTGAGTTATTTCCTATTTAAAAAGAGTAAGAGCCACAACTTGGTAGATTTAATAGTTTTAACCAACTAAAACTGATCATCAGTAACTTATAACAAAGTCAAATGAAATCACACAATTTTATTGTTAGTTAAAACAAGATTTTATGTAAGTGATTTTACTCAATTAAAAGTCTGTTTTAATATGTTAAAGTAGAGCTTATTTCATTTATTAAATTACTTGATGATTTTAGTTGACTAATTCCAGAATTTTAGTTGATTAGAATACCCTAACTTTTAGACTCGTCAAGTTTAAAAGGATTTTGACCAAAACTCTTTCTAATTAACTAAAACATGAGTAAGCATTTTAATAAAATTTCTTAACATTCTAATAGACCAATTTCATCAATTTTGACAAAGATAAAGAACAATTACATATACTCTAAAACCACATAAGTCACGAATCAATAACAATTTCAACTCCAAGATCAACACCTCATCACTTTAATCCTCAAATCAAATAACTTCAATTTTTGATTGGATCTTTAATGTCAACAAAGAAAGATCATAAGGAAGAATAACTATTAAGAAAACACAAAAGAGAAAGTCAACTTGTGATGTCTATATTTAATAAAAGAAATACCATTTATCCTTATTTTGTGAATAGATAAAATCATCAAATTTCATTGTTTGTGAAAGTAAAATTCATTTAATATTAAAAATATACGTCATAATTTTTAATTAGATCGTGGCTAGAAATAAATAACTTATATATGTTTTCACAAACTTTCGATATTTGTTGTAAATAAAGAGTGTTATTTTAAAAATACTTATCACGAATTTAGTTTTTTTTTTTGGGTAAGTGGAACCGTTCTGAAAGGAAATCTAGATGTAGTTTAAATTCAATCGATACAAAAACAAATGTCTTCATTGTTTATTTTGTTTCTCCCACTTTGAAAGCACCGAATGAAGTTTATAATCTTTTTCCTAACTTATATATGTTCTCTTTTGAAAGGTTATGAAAAATAAATTTCTTTTTTTTAATCAAATATAATGAATCTATTGTTCTAAAATTTTTTTTATATAAGTAAAAAGAATTTATAAAAATGAAAATGTACTTGAGGTACATAAACCCACATACGAAAAAGTTTTGTAAGAAAATTATATATTACAAAAGACAAAGATGATCTTTCATCTAAAAGATTCTTATATATGTCTATCTAAAGAATCTAAGAGAAATCTATTAAAAAAATTAAAAAGGAACATCATCTTTGTCTCATCAATTGTTTTGTATTAGTAATTCAAGTCTTCTTTCTTTTTTGTTCGTTATGAGTTCAGTGTAATCTCACCTACTATATTGCACATCAAAAATAAAAGACCAATTGAGCAATTCCGGATATTTCTTTCTCATCAATTATGTCATTCTTAAACAACACATTATTTCTATGATCCTATATGCATCTCATTATTGACATCTACATAGTCTTCCAGAAAATGTTTATGTATTATTCATCCCAGACATGTAAAACTAATGGAAGTGTTGTGTGACATATTTATGTTGATCTACCTTTGGTTTAATTAGGTGAATAATTTGTTGGTGAATATTCTAAGTAGTTAATGGTGAATATTATCTTTGATTTAATAAGGTGAATTATCATTATTGTTGTGTTTTATTTAGGATAGACATCCTTATCTTAATCGAAAGGTGTAGTTCTTTGACCAAATTAGTGAAAGAAAAATTGGATTTTTTTTCTTCAATATTGGGAATAATCAACAAACATGGATCTATAACTATTTTCCCTAATTTACTTTGTTTATATTATTTTCGGAATTAATATATTTGGTTAACCTTGCAATACCCGGGGAGAATAATGACTGTTTGATTTGAGTATTTCATAGCACTATAAATTAAATTCATTCATCAAAGGAAAATAGATTTTAATGTATACAAAAAAATATGTTTTCTATGAAGTCACCTTGGATTTGTCAAACTAGAGACGGGTAATTCGAAAACTGAAAAACTAGAATGAGAATATGAAAGCGTTATTGAATATATAAATTTTAATTAAATTTTTTAAGATAATTTTTAATTTTTTAAACAGTATTTAGTACAAGAGAATTATGATTATCCCCAAAATCGTAAAGAACAAAGTGTCAATTAGGTGTTTAAATTTAAACAGGAAGATGAGCATTGCTAACAATGTGATGAATAATGTGTTATTTTTATTGTTTTAATAAAAATCCTTAAAATACTTACCTTGAAAATAATGCAGATAGAAAGGTCATTTTCATGTTTGCCAGCTTGACAAATATTTTTATCTTCCAATTCAATGTTCTGAAGTCAACAACAATAACAAAAGAAGACACCTAAAAATGAAAGCTGAAAGTTTGCGACTATAAACTTCCTGGCGTAATGATGATGGCTATAGAATTAAGGAAGACATGAAATAATAAGTTTGACTATTTGTACCCCCCTTCTACCCAAACCCAACGAGAAATGGAAGCAAAGGCAATTATGAGTCCAGCGTGAAACCCAGAAAGTGAAGAAGCCTTTGTAGCTGTTTCTGCGGATCATGATCACTAGTACTTTCAGTTTTGGAAAAGCACTTTAGCATAACCCCACCTTTTATTAGAAGCAATTATGAGTGTGATTGAGTACTGCATCCAACAATAATAATCACACAAACTTCGAAGAATTTTCCATTACCTATTTGCTGTCTCCACCATGCCACCCACTATCATTCATACCCTATTATTTCATGTCTTGTGCTTCTCACCACATCGCCATCACCTCAAAAGTTGATCTCCTCAAACAATTTAAACCCAATAATTGCTGCACTGTAGCCCCATGGCAAAAACAAACATCTTATCAACTCAAATTAATTTATTAATTAATTTGGAGGACCAATATATTTAAGCTTCAAGTAATTAAGACATAGTGTTAAAAACAAACATCTTATCAACTCAAATTAATTTATTAATTGATTTGGAGGACCAATATATTTAAGTTTCAATTAATTAAGACATTATAGTAATAAAAGTTCGTCTCAAATTTTAGAAAGTAAAGCTATATATTGATCAATTAAAATTAAATTTATGGAAAGTTAAAGAAAAAAATTAAGAGTTACAAGTGGGACCCGTATGACATTTACTCCAACAATGATTCTCACGTGAGAGGAGGAAGTGTAACATGGTGACTATTCATGATGGGGATGATGCTGCTGCTGCGGCTGCTGGTGGTGGCGCCCTTTGCGGGTATCGACAGCCGTTGACTCATGCGAATCACAAACTTGAGTTTTAAACTTGCAACCAAACTTCCGCCCCAGCGACGCCCTCCAACCGCCGCCACGACCGTCGCTTCCGCCAGACTTATCAAACTTAGCGATGACTCTCTTCATCGAGGAACACTCGCGTTCCAGTTGATGAACCCGCGTCCTCATGCTATCCATGTCCAAGCGCAGCACCTGATTCTCCCTAACCGCGACGCGCCACGTGCCGTTCCCTTCCTGCACGTGCTCTAACCCTAACCCTTCTTCGTCTTCCTCTGCTTCCCGTTCCAGCACCGCCGATTGCCGCCCAGGCTCGGCAGCAGCCTCCGCAGCCATCAGCGTTCCGGCGATGGCGTGTCGAAGCTGAAGCTGCTCGAAGAACAGCACCTGAACAACCGCGCGCAGCGGAAGCCTCTCGTTTTGCGCCGCGTGCGTGCACGCCTCCAGCGTCAACTTCTGACAGTCCAACAATCCGCAAATGTTCTCTCTCTCCTCTTCCGAGACCCACGGATGTGCCTGCAGAAGTGAATATCAACATAATTGACAACTCCATCAAATGAGGAAAATGGTAATTAATCCCAATGGAATCGGTATTTCGGTACCTTCAGATACACATCGACGGCTCGGTAGAGACCGTCGTGGAAGAGTCTTGCCTCATCGGGAAGCGAGATGGCGAAATTGTAGAACTTCTCGGGCTTGAGATTCGCGTCGGAAGCTATCTCCGATAGGTATCCGTCAATGAGTTTTCCAACGAGCATCAGCGCCGGCGACCTCGCTGCAGGGTCTTCGTTCGACGTGACGTTTCTTGCATCTAAACTTTCCAGAAAATAACTCAAAATCCTCTCAACGCACTCGACGTCGTAAAGCGTTTCGTTCAGGTAGGAGTAACTCGGCACGAGAAGGTCGTCGAGCGTGGCTTCTTCGAGCTGCAATCCTATCTTCTTTTCCAACGCGTCTCTGCAGGCTTCGGAAGCGCTCAGTATATTGGCCGTTCGTAACAATCCGAAAAAAAACCTCGTCGCTGTTGCGGCCTTCGAACTCTTCTGAAGCGGAAGATTCGAAACCAGCGTCTCCAGAAGCTCCTTCTGCTCCGCCTCTGTCGCAACGGTCGACGACGACGACGAAGGTAACGGCAGCGGCTTCCGATTTGATCTCGAAACACCGGGAATGTACTTCTTAGCATAATACATCACGCATGTTTCAATAATCTCAGGACTCAGCTCCGCAGTTTTCATCGCCAGAATCAATCTCTTGAACAGAGGCAAACGCAATAGCGCCAGATCTTCAAACCAAGATTCGCCGTGACCAGCGCCGGCCTTTCTTCTTCCTGCACCGTCAATTCCATTCCAGAGGACCTGTTTGGAAGCAGTAGTGACGTCACTCACCGGCCATCCAAACAATGCAGGATCCTCGGACGAAGCTCTGGAAACCACAGAATCAACGCACCTCTGCGTGATTCCGAGCGTTTCCGCCATAGGAATCAAGGAGTCACAAGATTTTAGGGTTTTGACAGAGTCCTTGAGGCTATTGAGCACGTGCTGCGAGAGAAACCTCTCCGTCTTGGAAACGAGGTTGTCTTCGGAGTAATCTTCTGTCATTTCGAGAAACTCGCCGGCACACCGGAGCGCGGCCACATTGGACGGGGAGAGGTCGATCTTGACGCCGTAACAGAATTTGGCGGCCATCTCGAAGGCCTCAGAGCCTCCGGGGAAGGCCGTGAACGTCACGTGACACTGCTCTTCAACGATTTCGTCTTCGTCTTCGGTTCCTTGCTGCTGCTGTGGGGCTGAGGAATGAGTCGCTGCCTCTTGCTGCGTTATAAGGTGGTGGAGCTTTCGGCTTTTGGACATGAGAGGAAACTGAAATAGGTATCAGAGACAAGTTTCAGAGATTGGAGTACGGATTATTGTCGCTACTGGAAGTGGAAATGTACCCATGTGGCATGTGTGTGAAAGATTTGATACTCTGTATTTTGAGGCTTACCTTGTGGAGATGGAATGTCATGTCATCAACTTCCACCACAATGTCACTCGGCAATCCCGTTGTGCAGAACCTGCAGAGTAGAAATGTGAAAAAAAAAAAGCTTGAAGAAAGTGGATTTGCATGAACCAAGAAGCTTAAAGGAGAATCATCTTCTAACCACGCTTGCCCTTTGGAGCTGGGTTTTTCCGCTGACGACATTTTTCTCTGTAAATTAAATATATGATATGATTTTGGTGTTCTCTGAGAGTTCCTATGTAGGTTACTGGACAGTCAGATCCATAGCATGTGAAGATTTGAGGGAACGGAGACGCTGAAAATTTTGCGACTACGAAAGATTAGACCGGACAGATGCAAAATGTGGGGTGATAATACCCAGAGTTGTGGTAGTGTTGCAGAGGCTGAAATGGACTTGACTTCCACTACCAATTGGAAAAAAGAAAGGGAAGATGAGAATGAAATAAATTGTTTGTTTGTGCTTTCTGTTGAGGTTTTATGAAAGAAAACAACAGCTGAAACTTTAACAAAAGATAATTAAAAAATAAAAATAAAAATAAGTGAAACGGAATGGAATGGAATCCACAAACTCAGAGCGGACAAATGGACCGAGAGCAAATTCCTAAAAAGGGGATCACACTGAATCGTTTTTCCCTCCTTTACCAAACCTTCTTTCTTTTTCTTTTCTACGAATCATCAGATCACAATTTCACTCTCACCTTCTCCGTCTCTCTCATCAGTTTAGAGAGGCTAATACCCTCAACAAAAGGTAAGTGTCTTCCATAAGGTTTCTCCTTAAAACCATTTCAAAAGACAATTATCACCCATTAGACCATATAGTATCTCATTGCTTACCAACCACTTTCTTACATTATTTTTTTATGCTTTGTTTCTTACTCAAGTTTTGCGCAAATGATGGAATATTTTAAATTTTATAAATGAAATCCTGGTCATTGACTTACTTGATTCCTTTAGTTTAATAAATAAATTAACTAGCGTTATATTACACCCAACGGATGGGATAATGTGTCCTAATGTGGCCTATTTAGTTATTGAATGAAAACGTGAATGAAGTTTAGCACTACTAAAAAATGAGATAAATTTTAATTACTATGATTAGTAGAGTAGTTTACTTTTTATGTGTCAATGTCATTGGCAAAGAATAAGTGAGTGTAACATCGTTAAAAAACAAGAAAGTAGGGACTAGTATGCAAGCAAGAGCAGAGGTCAATTTTAGTGGTTAAATGTATGAAAGGATATTTGAAATATGTGATGAGCAAACCACCGGGTCCAGCTCATAGACTCACTCCATCGACTTTAATTGGTTGGAGATTTTCCCTACTTTATCAAGTGGGCATACATATAAATAGTCATAAGTAGAAAACTGTGTATAAAAAGAAAGTTGCTTGATATGCATCCCAGAATCATTATTGTTAAGATTTTTTAGTTTTGAAACTTCTGAAGTTTTCACCTCTGGTCCCCTTGTCACGGTCTTCTGAAAATGCCCCTCTCTCCCTTCATTTATGTTCCCATATCTGCCCTTTCATACATCCTTACTAACAATTTATGGCTGCATTTAATAAGTAGACAGTCAGTGTAAGATAAATTATTCATTATTCCCATCACAAGTTCAAAGTGAACGCAAGTGTTTTTCAAATATTCAAATTGTGTAGGAGACCACCGTCCAAGGAGAACAAGTTCTTCTGAGGGCACAACGTCCTCAACATGGATGTGGAATTGGTCAAATAAGCCCCACCTACCCTACATGGCTTTGAAATTTCTTTGAATTACTTGGAGGATAAATCAATTATTTGAGAATATGGTTTGCTAATAGGTAATAGGCATGTCTTTGATGCTTCTTTTCACGTGTTTGGTGACGATTTGCACAAAACAAGTCGTGTCATTGTTTCAATAATGTATCCTATTAATCTCACCATGCATTTGGGCGTTCTCCAAGGACAGTATAATGACAAACCACCAAAACCAAAATAACAAAGGGATAATTACAACACTCGCTTCTTTCAACCTCTTTCATTAGCCTAATTTGCTTTCTGTTTGTTTAATCTACTTTCAATCCAATTCATAGGTTAAGCAAACTTGTTCAGGTGAATGTGTTTCACCCATTGGAATGAAAAACCAAACACATTTATTTAAAATCCCAAATGCCCCTCCCTTTCCCTGTTCACCAATTCCCGCTCCTTTTTTTTTCTTTCGCTCCAGGACATACACACATTTACAAAGAGTAGGTTAAAACAGGCCAGGAGCACAAAAACATGATACAAGATAGTAAAATAAGATAAACTATTCAATTCAAAAAGTTATGCGTGGCAAGCTTAAGAACCTTATATGAAAGTAATAAAACAATCAGCTCAAGAACAGAGGAAATTAATTCTTTATTAATTGAACCATAACCATAGAAAAGCATGCATGTTTATGTCGCTTATTTTAACTCCACCACCCCTACCTTACATCATCATATCCTAGGAAAATATTATAGATATAATGCATATATATAAGTATAATAAAAAACAGAACTTCACACATATTGTTAAATTTCACTAATATTCTTTCCAAAATGCTCTTCTCAACATATTATGTTTGATTGTGTAATCGAAAGTTAAATATTAATTGAAGTCAAACCATTTGAAAAAATATCAATTAAAATTTCCTTGTATTATTTTAAAAAAAATATGACATTTTTCTTGCAAATAACAACGAATCATAAATATTATTATTAATGGAATATAACATATTGTTGACACAGACACTTGACATAAAAATAAAACATGACTGTTTTCATGGTATTATCATATCAGCAACACCTAGGAGCATCATAGGTATCCAAATCCTGATTTTTTTTTTCCTCTCTCTGTCCTCATCATCCCACCATAAGCAAAAATATTCATTTCAGACCATCCACTGCATCTGCTTCAAGAAATTGAAGGTTCCCAGCAGAAACAGCATTTAGAAAAAAGTAAAATTCCTCTTTATAAGCCACTTTAGCACATTTATAGTTCTCCGTGCTCTGAACTATGTACATAAACTAATCTGAATGTCTATCATTGAAGTATCATGAATAAGACAGCTCAACCGAAATAGCAGATTAAAGTGACAAGATCAACTGAAATATAGATTCAGATTAATTTCTCACAAGAATAATTAAACTCGCCTTTTCTTTATTATTATTCCCTTCGTAGAGTCACTTTGCTTTGATCAATAACCAAAGGAAAAGAAGACCAGTGTTCTCTACGACACCTAAGCGTAAACTAAAAATAATTAGTTGACAAAAAAAATTCTAACTCATCAGTGTTTGGATGAACTTTGATTACAATAGCAAATCTTTGACAGAATATGACGGTGTTGTTTAATTAAATTTGAAGTTTAAACGACATGCTATATATAACATTGAATGACGGTTTTTTTATTATACATAGGATTAAAGTGAGAGTGGAATGATGAATGAAGAACAAAAGTGTAAATTGAAGATTTATCGAAATATAATCGACGTGAAATGTTGAGCAAGGAAGAGGAAGCTACTTGAAGATGGTTGGTTCAAAGTGATGCGTTTTTGTGGTAACCAAACAGGGCCTTGATAATTTGACCAGCATATCTCCAACAATCAAACGTACTTATACCTTGGGGTGGAGTAGTTGATTGTGTTGGTTGCTGTTGGTGTTGTCGGGGTATGACAACGCCAGGCCATGAACGACACATACAATGGTTTCCCTCCTCTATGTTTTTGTAAACGCTGGCCAGGTGTTCGCCACACCCACCCCAGGAATACTTCCCACACTTCTGGCACAACACCCTGTAACACATGATACTTTGTTCTTTTCCACTTACGTTTTCTGCTGCTACACCAATTGAATGTGGAACCACTTACTCGACCTAGAACAGAAGAGAGAGATAAATACTGGTGTTGGCACCTAGTAAACATCTACTGTTTTCTTAGTTATGTTTATTTGTCCGATTATACCTCAAACTCATAGCTGCAACAGCTTGCTGTTAAGGTTGTAACGCCCTGCATAGAGAGAATCACTTTTGAGTTTGGAGTTTTCACCCACCGCCATATATCACTATAGAACTGAAGATCAATTCATAAATAAGTCTCCCCTCAAAGGAACACGGCTTGCTAAAGTGCCCTTACCATGTTTCTCTATCTCAGTATTTGTTTAATTTGTTTAATTCTAGAATTCATTCATTTATTGTGCATTTTAGCAAACATTTTTATAAAAAATTTGTTGAGTTTTGTGAAATCTAAAAAAAGCAGAAATAGGAAACAGGATTAACCTCAAATCATTGTTTGTTACAAGATCTCTTTCCAATGTACTTATATGATTTCAAAATCCTCTGAAACTTTAATTTGCATAAAAAAGTAAATTTGATGATCAAAAGACATATCTTGTATTTATATTGGATTGTAGGAATCACAGTTTCAAAAAGACAAGAAAATATATCGCTAAACATGATATCAAAACTTCCACCTACCTATTCTGATAAATAATTAAAGTAAATTATATTTCTGTAATATGGGTTAACTGCTTGTACCTGCTAACTTTTTTTTCCAAAATTTGTTTCCTGTAGACTTAACTTTGTAGAAAAATTCAGCAGGAAAAATCTTCTTGTCAATTTAGAATATGCACTAAACTTTTAAATATTTGTTTAAAGTAAGGAAAATCGGTAGTAATTTTGTTATGAATTTATCTTAGAATCATGTTGTGATGACAAAGCTAGAAACTGAGGTTTATTTTTTGACCAAGTAATGCTTTGCCAAGAAATGAATATAAATAAAATGTAATATATACAAACAAATAGCCCAAACAATTTTACTATCAAGAAGATATACGCTTTGAATGTTTCTCAAAGAACAAGAGTTCAAAACATTTTAGCTAGAATAATATTATAGTGATGTGTACATTCCTCTCAACATTTGGTGGTGCAATCCAAGAAAATTTTGATGTTTTAGACGATGATAGCTTTGTCCTCAAAGAAAAACATGTTAGTAGTATTTTTTTTTTTTTACGTAAGACTATCCTTCAAAAACACTTTTGTTCGTTTCTTCGTATAGGAAAAGTGGTTCACGAATGTTGAAGTTTAAGAAAACAAGGCATCTCTCCTCTTAATAGATAATAGACTTAATTAAATTTTAAATGTTTTATAAATAAATATTTTTATTAAGTTTCTATTACAATGTGTTTATTTTATAGAATGTTCAAAATAATTTATTGATATAAATATGTTTTTGATCTCTTTATTTTTAGTGAAAATTGAAATTAATCCATCTTCGAAATTTTTATCCAATTTAATCTTTTAATTTTAGAAATGTGTAGATTTAATCATTCTAACCAAATTTTATTAAGTTTATTTGACATCTCAAATGAGATGATAACATTTGAGTTGTTTAGTTTATACCATTTGAAATATTTCTGCTTCAATATTAGTTAAAAAACATGTTTGAAACGTAAAATAAATTTAACAAAATTTGATTAAAATGACTAAATTCATGTATTTCTAAAATTAAGGACTAAATTGACCAAAATTTCAAAAAGAAACTAATTTTAATTTTTAAGTAAAGTCAAGAGACCAAAAATATATTTAATATTTTTTTAATCAATAATTTTATTTTTCTATTAATAAGAGGATACAACTATTATTTTTATCTTTTATCTTCTTCAACTGCTTCAGAAGGGAATGACTCTGACTAACTGTTGAAAGAAATTAAAGAGAGAAACAAATTGCAAGTTAATTAATGAATTATGTAGAGGGAAACAAAATAAGATTCTGCATCATCCGATTAATAAAACAATAAATTATTAATTAAAAATATTTAAATTTATGAGATACTTAAATTTTAATTAAACATAAATAATAAATATCTTCGGTGACTAAACCTAAATAATAAAGATCTCATTTCAGTGACTAAACTTAAATAATAAAGATCTTGTTTGACTAATTGACATTTAATTTATAATTGGTTAAGGATAACTAGGCCCGGGAAATATAGGAAAATTTTATAATGTAAATATATATATATATATATATATATATATATATATATATATATATATATATATATATATATATATATTTTTTTTTTTTTTTT
>Ga0099822_1008497_pt1 | contig 13113 bp, 3 predicted proteins | sample CowpeawhiteBW_FD_76839 | JGI IMG/M metagenome (GOLD analysis project Ga0099822, IMG submission 76839) | Root nodule microbial communities of legume samples collected from California USA - Cow pea white BW | ecosystem: Host-associated > Plants > Roots > Nodule | place: USA: California | collected... | reverse complement strand
AACTGAAAAAGTCGGGGATTCCCCATACCCATACCCATACCCAGTCAATGCGGGGATTCCCCGTCAAAACGGGGACGGGTTCGGGCAATACCCACGGGGACGGGTTTATTTGCCATCTCTAATACTAAGGATGCACATACAGAATATGTATAAAGTAAAAGATGTGATAGGATTTATTCTAAAGGTGTGTCACATTAATCATTATAAAAATAAGAATAGCTCTAAAATCACATGGCACAAATAACATCTACAAAACTTGAAGATTCCATTTTTGTTTGGTTTTAGGCCATACTGCAAAAGTTGGTGGCATACCTATTCACAATCATCAAAGGCCATGCTTTGGATGAGATATATACTTGGTAGAAATGGAAAGTGGGGTTTATGTGAGTTCCACTTAAAAAAAAATAAGATAACAAGTGGGTTTGAATAATAACTTTCTAAAACCTGCAATTTGATTGTGGAAGATAAAAGCAGAGACTGTGTATGGCTAGGCAACAAGCTATAGGTAACTAGGTTTAAAGGTTACCAAACCGAACACATAGATTCCTCATAAAACAACAACGTAAATTCCAAAATCAAACTAGTAGTCAATTATATAAACTGCTTATGTGTTTTATACGCATAAACAACTTTATTATATTCCATTTTTGACATTTTATGTTTGTGGTGTAAGGTTTGACACTGTATTAATATAAAACCTAACAAAATGTTAACCGTGATGATTGATGTTTACATGATTATACTTATTGAAAATCATACATCGCTAATTTTATAGGATTAATTAGGTTCAATAATATTTTTATCTTTGAGAACAATATCTAATAAAGTTAATCACTTTTAACATATAACATATATAGATAGAGGTGACAAAACAAATGAGTTTGATGGAGTGATCCGTTTAAATAACTTCTCAATTTATTTTGACTTCGTTTTAGTTCAGTTTATTAATTTAACAAGTCAAAATATGGATCAATTCGACCATTGACATTTTTATAAAATTGAGAATTAAAATAAAAATAATTTAAATTTTTTATTTTTATTTTTATATTATATCATTAGGGTTTGTTTTTGTTTGATGAATTAATTTGGACTTACTCCTTTTTAACAGGTTTACTAAATTTGATTGATTAACCCATTATGTCACCTATACCTATGATTATACAATGATATATCTAAATTTAATTAAAAATAAATAAAACAGAAAAGTGATTAATCAACCTAGTCTGACCCGTCATTAGCCACCATATTTTCTTAACACTAACTACACAATTATTATTTTTTAATATTTGGAGACACACAAACAAAAGAATATGAGAATATAATACCTACCTCACCTAGTGAAATGAATAATCAAATGACATAATAAATAAAATATAATAGAGACTCATTTAAAAACACTCAAATTTATCATAATAAATAAAATATATTTAATAGAAATTCAATTAAAAACACTCAAATTTATCAAAGTAATTGGAAATTAATTAATTTTTATCTTTATTTTTCTCAATAATATGTTCGGATTTGAAGGACGAAAATAAAATAAATAAATGAATTTACTGGAGGTTTATCCGGATTATGTCGATGTTAAAAGTTTTGGGATATATTATTCAAACTTATTTCTTAGTCACTTTAGTCAATAAATAACCTATTATGCCTTAATTGTAATTAATTTCAACGAATAATACACAGTTGAACGCATTTATGTCAGATTGTTTAAATAGCCAAACATTATTCACAATTAACATTTATAAGATAACTCCTTTAATTGGAAAAATGTTTCACAAACAATGGTTAAATATTATTCCAAATAATTTGTATATAATTTCAAATAATTGCTAATTATTTCAAATAGTGTGTTACATTGAAAGTTAGACTAACAATTAAAAAATAATTTTTTTATAATTAATTTAAAAGAATAATATCTGATAAGTATATGTACATCAATTATTATATTTTAATTTATTTCAAGTTGTTTATTATATTGAATGTTAGACTAATACTATTAAAAATAATTTTTTTTATATATAATTCTAAATTATATATATTAATAATTCAAAGAGAATTAGGTAACAAACCCTAACCATGTGGGACTTATATATAGTTGCATTTATTCATGTTGCTGAAAAGGAAATCAATCCTTGTGGGACTTATATATATCACTTTGTGTACAAATGAGCTTATTTTCTTCCAAAATTTTGTTCATAAAATTCAATCTAGAATCTTCATAAACTCTTTACAAATTATTTAGTATAAAAAGAGAAATAATTTATCGTTTAAAATTTAAAAATTAGTTTCAAAATATTTTACACCTTGTAACTTTTACACAACATAGAAGCTAAAAAAGAGAGTAAATTTTAAAATAAAAACCAAGTTAGTATAGAGGAAGCTAAATATTTCAAGTAAAAGTAATATGAAAGAAATAATTTATATTAATTCATCTTCACAGAATTGATCTATAAGATGAAAAATCTTCTTAAAATAACGTGAGATCTCAAATACATGCAGGTTTACTTTCTATCTAATGAATTTAGGTACTCATTTGGAAAACTGATTTGGTATCTGTTAATGCAAACTACAGTTGTAACCAACTAAAGTAAATATTCAAGCTAGAAGAAACATCAAACCTATTCTTCACGCAAACATTACTCATACGAATCTATTTCTTTTTTTTTTTTTTTTAACATTCCAGAAATGTTTCTCCAACACATTTTATTTTCTCAGAGGTATTTTATAAAATATTTTTCACAATTTTAAGAAACCAAAAAACTGTTTGTGGAAGAATTTTCTGAGGAGAGATATTTGTAAGCAAAGCTTTGGAGGAAAGACAATAATGTTATGAGAGTAAAAACTATTTAATTTAATTGGAAACTTACTTTAGTTGATTTTGTGACGTTAGAAGCTTTTTCTGAGCTCAATACCATTGTTTTTTTTAAAAAAGGAAAACGTAAGGGTAAGTATGTCATTTTAAATAAAGAATTCAATAGGGAGTGTAAAACTTAGATCCTGCTCTTCAAACAATACTTCTCGCTGGGTTTAAAGTGGGCCTACCTTTGAAGCCCAACCTAAAATATCCGAACAGATAATGTAATATGTTAAGCCTTTCATTCGCTTGTAAATTCACATGAAAGAGTATAATCATTTTAAAACATGATTAAATATATTGTTATGTACATATTTTATATATATTTTTTAATTTTAATATAGTTTAATTCTTAAATTTTAAAATAAATAAATAAATATTAAAGATTTATTGATGTAATAAGACATTGTCATATGTATTTCCATATATTTTATTATTGTTTTGTTACTATGACTGTTTTAACTAAGATTAATTATATTTAATTCATTTTCTAAATTTAATACAATTTAATTTTTAAATTTTAAAAATAAATAAATATAATCATCACTAAGACGTTATTTGATGATGTGAGAAACCACATATGTGTCTCACATATTTTATTATTGTTTTATGAACTGAATTTCCTTCAAATAAAAATAGATTATAATAATAAAATATAATAAATAAAGTGAGGAATAAATTATATTTTATTGATCATTAAACGGTTATATATCTTTATCTAATCTCCATGGATATTATTCTTAATTCGAAAAAGTGCAAACTAGAACCCAAAGTGGAGACATATTAAAAGAAAAAGTGTTATTATACACTTCGGTGGGAGATTGAAGCACTTTGCACGAATAACTAGATTCAAACTTTATTATTATGCTATAAAAAAGAACACCTTAACCCAGCTTCGTTACATTACTTGGTTAAATATTTGTGTGTTAGGAAATTATGCAAGTGGTTTCGGCGTAAAGCAAATATGCCCCAAAATTAGGTTTATGGATTTTTTTTATAATATTTTGCACTCAAAAAGATAAAGGAAAGGGAGAGAAATTCTAAAAACAGTTCTTTTGTGAATAAAAACAATAGCACTTTTTTTACTAAAAGAAGTAAAGTCAATAATTCTATTATGTAGAATAAAATGATCATTTCACCAAGACATAGGAGATGCAGGAAGAAAAAAGGAAGGTGCAGAAGGAAACAACCATCTCATGATTATAATTATCAATAATAACAATGGATAACAAGGCCTTCGGCCCAAATTTTTTTTTCTAGTTCAGTCCTGTAGAGGCTATATTTTTTTCCTCATTTGTCTCTATTTGTAAAATTTACCAATTCAGAAAAGTTGTTGATCTTTTTCTTTGATTTTCTAGTTTATAAAAAAGCAAAAATCTCAAAAAAAATAATAATACAGATGTTTACAGATGCAGTCATGAGCAAAATAATAAAGAAATAGTAATTGAAATGTTAAATTTACTTTAAAGCCCAATCCAATTGTCGCGAAGCTTGATGAACTAATGGAAAGAGTTCAATTTCTAAAAAAGAAAAAAAAAAACAATTCATACATTAGTTATTAACATTTCATAATTATATCTAATTTCAGTTGATACTCTTTAACTGTCAATATTAAAACAACTCATGATATAATAATTTTAGTTCAACATTTCCCTTATTATATAAAACTAAACTAAAATAAATATTACGATTTTTTTTCATTTTTGCTTCAATTTCATATTTTATTTTTATATATTTATCAATACGAATTTAAATGTTGACTTCTAAAAATTGTAAATTTGTTTTTAATTAAGATTTGATATTATTATTTTTTACAAATAAGACAACATCATATAAGTATTTATGTAGCAATTCATATTCAAATCTTTTAAAATTACACAAACGCTTATTAATATGTATTCTAAACTAAATAATTTATTTAATTTAAATACTTGTAATACAAGCTTTTACATAATTATAACTCATCAAAAAATTATTAATTAAACCATGTTTTCTTAATATATCCTAAGAAAGGTTACATTATAGTTGGCTAAGTTTTATAAGATCATAGTTCTAACTTGACTTAGTCCAACCATTACTATACACTAAAAACTTGCATTAAGACAGATCATAATTTATTAAAAAAATATAATTCTTTTTAAATCGATAAATATATAATTTTATGTTAATTAAAAACGTCGGTTATCTTTACTTAATTTTATATGAAAAAAGTAACAATCTCAAAACTACTCTTTTTTCTTTTTTCCGAAATGAACGGTTTTCTAATTATGTGGAGAGTGTTTTGAAATTATGATATTATAAAATCTGTGAAACCTACATTTATATATATATATATATATAATTGAAGTGAAACCAATGTTATTCCTTCATTCTTTATTTGGAAGACAAGAACCTGATCACACGCGGGTTCACATGGAAGACAACACTTTTGTACTGATCAGATAATGACAAATTTGTTTTTATTATGTTTGACTTTGTGAGACCTTCGAAGAACACAAGTCTTGCTTCATGCAAAAACTCCTTTTACCTCCACAAGAACGCGTGGACTACGTTTAAACATGGACCTCTTCAAACTTTGCAATCTCTTAATATCATTACTTTATATTCATCATCAAATATCAGCTTTAATTAAGATCACAACACGTATAATATATGTCATAAACTTCATCTTGCACATTAATTTTATAAAGTTAGATTTAATATAATCGTAGTTGTTGATAGCATCTATCTCTAACATTTACAAATAAAAATTGGTAAAATTTGTGAATTTTTTTAGATCTCCACCCTCTTAATTATTGAAAGTACTATATAGACATTGCGAGATTATTCTAGATTATGGTGCCCCAATGTTTTTCACGGTTCACTGTTTTAGACAAATTATGCGACTTGAATATTCTCTGTCTCGATTTCCCACTGAATCGAGAATATCGTGTAACAGTGACACGTGTGCCGTGTGTCATTAATGGTTCAAATTTTCCACCCTCTAATTCTCATATGTAAATATAGTTATAATTTTTTATAACCAAACAATGATTGTTAATTTAACATATAGTGATGATAGTTAATTTAAGAATAAATTATTAGTTTTTTGTTGCACGTGGCAGCCAGAGAATCCAGAGGGCAATGGAGAAATGGAAAGTGTGGGAAAACGATGGAAAAGCGATTAAGTGATGTGAATGCAGACCACTTCAGCTTTACATCACATTATTAATTCTTATACATTAATTTCTTCATAATTATTGATTAAATGAAAAAGTTATATGTCATGTGTGAGTGTGAGAAAGTTAAGTATAGCAAATAAATTGGAGACTTCGATAACAATTAACAACATGAAAAAGTAGCATTAGTTTCTCCATTTATGTCTATAACCAATTACCAATTTTCTTTTGGAAACATGGGAGTTGGTGAGCATTGACTTATGGATTTTCATGGCCCACTTCCCTATATGGGCCTTATACGTAACGCTCTTCTAGAAGCCCACCTATCCCCAAATTCTCCCTTTCTTTTGTTTTTTTCTTCCACTCTTTTTTCTTTACAAACTTTAGTTTATGGTACATGTAACATGAATGAATTATCTCCTTAATCACATTTCCACAACTTCAAATTCTAATATGAAAGATACTATAAGCGCATTATTAAATCCATTTTATTATTAATTAAAGATATTAAATACGAAGTTTGGCGCATTTCATTTAGTGGATCTGCCAAATAAATTATTTAATGGCAAAGTGTTTATCATCGGGCTTTCTAGTGTATGTATTATTAGGCTTTATTAGCGATAACATATATTATGTAAAAGTGATTATTTCTTTATATATTATTACGGATAAAAGAAGTTTTCAACTCTTTTTAAAACTTAATCTTTTAGAAATTTTGAAGAAGTTCTCTCCAATCGTGTTGATTAGTTAAACATCATAAAACATTTTCCTTTAAAAAGGATGAAAATTTCCACCAATCAAACCAAAGTAAAAGAAGGTTATAATCACAAATATATTTGATGTGTAATTATTTCACATTTATATTTCTTCTTTTCTCGTCTCTTGTTTAACCTTTAAAAAAAATATGCAAAACAATATAATTTCTGATATGATCAAGATTATTATTATTATTATTATTATTTTAATTTCCCTTCCGTGGTAAAGATGAAAATTAGCGGGACAAAAGAATTATTAAAGTCTCTATCCAGCACATGTGAACATTTTAAAAGTGCAAATCACGAAATATACCCTCACTTTGAAAGCTAGCAATTGAAATCAAATCATGTGTCTGAAAAAAACATTTTTCTCATCACTAAAAAAACCTATATTCTCAGACTTTTATTATTATCCTATATATCTCTATAGTTAAATACAGTTATTGTTATCGTATGTTATTTTATTGTAGCATGGGCTGATTAAAAATGGAAAGAATAAATAAAGATATTTTATATCAAATATTCATTTATAAATTGTATTCATAATTCCTTAAATATTACACTATATCCTTAAACATAAAAAAGTATAATAATATTTGGTATTAAGTCCCCCACCACCTGAAAATAAATGTATGGTCTCTTTTCTTTCACGTTATTGCGTTTCTTCCACTGGTGACTGACTTCATCACGTTTGACCATCATTTGTGGCCCACGTTTTAGTCTAAAAGACTTTTCCAATATAGGCTTCAAGAATTAAAAATTATAGGATATAGAATAATTGTAAATAGTGTACCATAGAATTATTTGCAAACTACGTAATTCAAACGGTAAAAGTTAATTACAATTGTTGATATTAATTTTTATTATTTTGAAACAGCCACATTATATTTCTACATAATTTTATCCCTTCCCTTAAGTTCAACGCCAAAGACCAAGTCCTAGAATGATTTAGACACGGGGTTGTTTTAGTTCCATATATCAGTGCACCTAAATTTGTAAGGATTTTTAATTAGGTATAATTTTTTTTAAAATATATATAAAGAGACACTTCATCTTTTACCATTTGTGTAATTGAGTTTCTGATAGTTTGAAATGGTAGAAAAAAATAATTTACCTTGTATAATTATAATTATAAAAAAAGAGAATGTGAAAGTAGGTGGAGTTCTGAAAAGTGATGGTGCTATTTTCCCAACCAAGACCGAATGATATAAAAAGATTCCGAAATTCCACAATTGTATGATTCTTCAAAAGGAAACCCTAATTCAATTCATATGCCGCAGTAGTTACGGTGGCAAAACAAGTCAACAATAATTTTAATTAGGTGAAACTGCGTGCATGGTTCGTCCTATGTTGTTGGTAGAAAAAGATAAATAAATAAACAAATAATAGATCGATTCGTATACTGTGTATGGCGTCAAACAGTTCCAAATGGTTGGGGACTTTGTTTTTTTTTTGTTTTTAATTTTATTTTCTTCTCATAAGTTTTGTGTGTCATATTTTATGGTAAAGGGGTTGGTGAGTGATATTTTCAAACGATAGTTCTTTACCTTTTCTTCATTTATCTTTTGTCTGTTACTTTCCTTGTGAACGATAGGCTTGTGTGAGCATTGATTTTGTTGTGCATCAGAAAAAGGGTTGCCTTATGGTACAAGTTAAATACATTAGTTGAACATATATTAAAACCTTTCATATTAGTTTCAAAATCAACATGAAATATAAACATCTAATTAAAACTTAGTACAATTGTCAAATATTTTCTCTTACAAAATATACTCGCATCATTTGTCGAATCTCACCTCATGCTCACCTATTTTTGGCTTTAAATATGCTCTCGTAAATTTTCTTCTGCAATTGGTATATATTACTGTGGCTTTTCAATCTTGTGTTTGCACTAAATGTTGGTCATAATATGGAACTATGCACTTTTATCCGTTAATACGTGGTGATTTCAAAAGTTTATGTCACGTGAGAATTTTCAAGTAATTTTAAACATATACTTATAGTTATTTTTTATATGGTAATTAGATATATGGTTATCGATGATGTAACCGGAATCATTACATTTTTCATTTTTAATCTAATATAAAATGAAAAAAAACGTCTAAATTTAACTGTATCAAAGTGAGAGAAATATAAAATACAAATAAACAGGTAAAACTTTATATTGGTCATCATGTTAACTTTTGAAAAATTATTCATATACCTTTGTTGAATATTATTGTAACTAAACATTTTATTTCAATTTTTAGAAGATTAGTTAAGGAAAAGATTGATTAATTTCGTAATAATTCTTTAACATCACATTTTCAAAAGATAAACTACTAAATAAAATTGTTGAAACAATGATAATAAGATGATGCTAATAGTTTTAGAGAATTGGAATTGAAAGTATAATCCTTTCAAGATATCCTTTTAACACAAATTTAGTTCTCAATTATTGTATATGAAAAAGTACACCACTACCTACTACAAGAGTTGCGCACGAAAGCAACAAAAAAAGTGATTTCCTTGTGTTGTTCTTATTGAAAGAAAGAGAAATAATGTATCACCATAAAAAATGCTCAAATGTAAAACACTATTAGGTTTTTGTTTTACTTTTTGTTTTATGTCGCATCGTAACTATCGCCTATCTCCATATATACCAGAGGTCAACTTATGATGCGATATGTGTGTTGAGAGAGAGCACCATCGTTTGACCGAAGCAAGGAAGAAGAAGAAGAAGAAATAAAATGCTATTATTAATATAAATATTGAGTTTCTCGTTGTTTTCTTGTATTATAAAATTATTCTTTTAAAGTTTTGGACATATTTTATTTCTTGAATCTTATATTGAGTGTGTACATATTTTTTTTATTCTTATTTATGATTAATATATATTTTTTTATTCTTTATATGTTGATGTTGTTTTTATTTTATTTATTGATTTTGTATTAGGATTACAAATATGTTTTTTCCATTTTTGATTAGAGATTAGAGTTTAGGGTTTTAATTGAGAGGAATAATAATTTTTTTTCCACAACCAAGTTTTTATTGTTTTAACTATTTTTAATGTGTTTATTGTTAGTGGTGTTTTATATATTATAATTTTTTACTTCAATTAAAAATATATAGATATGTCAATTAAAAAATTTGAATTAAACTATTAAAAAGTTTCAAAGAGAAAAATTAAGACTTTAATTGCATCACAAAAAAGAATTATGAATAAATATATAAAATTGATAAGAAAAATGAATTAAAAAATATAAGAGAGTGCTCTTTGAATGTAAAGATAATTAAACAAATACAAGTTAAAGCAACAACAGAGAAAGAAAAATAAACATGATAATAACCGTATAGATATATGTAAAAGCAAGAATAAGAGAAACAATGAGTGATAAGAATGATTTTCAAACTCATAATAAGAATTAGAAATAGGGTTAAATATGTTTTTGGTCCTTTAACTTTTAGTGAATTTTGGAATTAGTCTATTTTAAAACTTTGGACCAATTTAGTCTTTCATCTTTTGAAATACGTGGATTTAGTCATTTTAATCAAATTTTGTTAAGTTTATTTGACATTTCAAGCATGTTTCATAATATTATTTGACTTACAATTTAAGCAAAAATGTGTAAAACAATATAAACAACTCAAATACAATTTTGAAATGCGTATGAAACATCAAATAAACCTAACAAAATTTGATTAAAATGACTAAATTCACATAGTTTGAAAGGTGAAAGACTAAATTGGTCCAAAGTTTTAAGATGAACTAATTCCAAAGTTCACTAAAAGTTAAGGAACAAAAAATATATTTAACCCTTAAAAATATATAAAATGATTAAACAGATTAGCCGTATTATTTATTAAAAATATTAAATAAAATTATTTTTGACAATTTAATAAATAATTTTATATAAAAAAATTCAAAATATAAATTTTATATAAAAATTTTCATTCTTATTAAATTTGTTTTAAGCCATTCTTAAATTTTTTTTAAGCTTTTCAAACTAATTCGTTCCTGGCCTAAATCTATATATTCTCCGTATTTCTTATACGCATTTGTATGTAGCACGTACTTTTGTTATTTATCCTACGCATGGTTCATCTACATTTCACAACTTTATCCTTTGCAGTTTCATCTCTTTCTCCCTAATGTCTTGTATAAAAACATCTCTATTATTGAAGTCTCGTCACATTTATTGCATGTAACATACTTAATACACTTCTCGAGATCTCCATATTTAAACCTTGATCATATATTTATAAGGTTACTTATTAATGACACCAATTTATGCCCGAATCCTAAAAGTATCTACTTATTTTCATACACGTGTTGGCGATTTTGTTATTGTATTAATAAATGTTCGTGTTTGTAAATGTTTGAGATGTAACATTACTCAACCACACAAGACAGTTGTAATTTAGTGTTATTATAATTTTACGATATTTTTAACATATAGTGATCAAAATTAAGTGTTCATTTTAAAATTAAAAACTAAAAAAAGTGATCAATGATATATTTGAAAACTAAACTATACTATACCAACGTTTTTACTTTAAAACTGAGGAGGTTCAACGAAATGGAGTTTGATGAGAAATAAGGTTGAAGAAATGTGCGATAGAAAGGAAGAGAAAGAGAGATTATGACAGTTGACTACGTTCAATTGTTATTTATTTATTCTTACACGATGTAGGTGTATGCATGTGTATGGATTGATTTTGAAGATAAAAAAAATGAGAGTAGAATTAGAAAAATGTTAGTAGTAAATTGACATGAAGAGTTAAAAAGAATGGATAGTGCGTTGAGTTGACAAAAGTGATCCCTGCCGTCGCCTCAAAACCTCTGCAATCAGAGGTCCCACTGGCGTAAAATAGAGATATTCCCTTTCGTTTTCCAACCCACCACAAGGTCACTTCCACACACTCTTCCCTCTACTTCAAACCAAGCCACACAAACACAACTATTAAACAAAAACCAAACCCCAACATCTTTTAGTGCTCATACACAACCCTTTTTCTTTCTCAACCCACACCCATACTAATATAAAAAACCAACAACACACTCTTATTTTCTTCTATATAATTATTTTACTATACTTTAGAAACATTCCATCAATTTCTGTTCCTCTTCTTAATCCCTTCTATTATATAGGTCCCCCCCATTAACAAATACAATTCATCCAATTCTTCTCTCCTGCAAAATCCCCTTCTCTTCCTTCTTCGCATTCACGCGTTCACGTCCTTGTCTCGTATATTATCAACGCGTTATTCCTCTTCATCGCTCTTTCCTATTCCAAACTCAACTCACCATAATCCAATTTCCAATCCAAAACAACTTTGCTCAACCACTGCTCCACTTTAGCCACGCAACACTAATTGCATTGCATAACCAATTTAGCTTCGATAGATATACTTAAACGCCCATCGCTACATTTCTTGGTGTCGTTTATTTCTGATCAATGAGTGGTATTGCGAGGCACGAGCGCCGATGGGCGTCCGACACTGTTCCTGGAAGAGCGACTGTCAGCGCCGGAACTTCGCCGGGAACTGATTCCAACTCCGCCGCGGAGGAGTTCGTCGAGGTTACGCTTGATCTTCAAGATGATGACACCATCGTTCTTCGGAGCGTCGAGCCGGCCTCGGTTATTAACATCGATGACGGCGTCGCTGGCAGCGGATACGAGACTCCGGCGTCGGTGTCGCGGTCGCCGACGATCCGGCGGAGCTCGTCGCGGGGCTTCCGGCAGTTCTCGCAGGAGCTGAAGGCGGAGGCGGTGGCCAAGGCCAGGCAGTTCTCGCAGGAGCTAAAATCGGAGCTGCGGCGGTTCTCGTGGAGCCACAGCCAGGCTTCGCGCGCGCTCTCGTCTTCCTCAGCTCCCAACGGCGCCGGAGGTGGATTCGAAACGGCGCTGGCCGCTCGTGCTCTCAGGAGGCAACGCGCGCAGCTTGATCGCACGCGCTCCGGTGCGCACAAAGCGCTTCGCGGTCTGAAATTTATCAGTAGCAAATCGAATGGTGTTGATGCGTGGAACGAGGTGCAGGACAGCTTCGATAGACTCTCTAAGGATGGATTTCTCAAACGGGCCGATTTTGCTCAATGCATAGGTCTGTTTTTTTTATTTTTTTTTTCAATCGCATTGTTTGGTTAAATCTTTTGATTAGTTATTCTACCGAGTTTACTCAACCCTCTCTGTTTTATTGCATTGAATTTTCATTACTTGTTTTTATATCTGTTCTGTTTTGCATGAATACTCTTTCTTCCTGTCCAACTTTTTTTTTTTTTGGTTTTTGTTAGCTCAGGGAGTTAGTTTTTTTTTTTTTTTTTTTTTTTTTTTTTTTTTTTGTTTTTTAGTTTTTTTTT
>Ga0099822_1008489_pt1 | contig 13123 bp, 15 predicted proteins | sample CowpeawhiteBW_FD_76839 | JGI IMG/M metagenome (GOLD analysis project Ga0099822, IMG submission 76839) | Root nodule microbial communities of legume samples collected from California USA - Cow pea white BW | ecosystem: Host-associated > Plants > Roots > Nodule | place: USA: California | collected... | reverse complement strand
TGGGCCCCAAAACTGGCCCTGGGGACCTATTGAAGGAGGAGCATCGATGTTAGCTAACTTTCTAGGTAAGTAGTCGGCCTTGACCGGCCACTTGCCTAGATGTCTTGTGCTGGTGGTGTCCGGATACTAGATGTTAGGCGGTTTTGATGTGTATACTTGTTTAGTTGGTTGAGTTTGGCTAGGTGCGGTACAAATACATTGGAAATATGGAGTTAAAAATTATAAATACATTGGAAATTAACTGGAAAACTTATTTTTTAATTTTCTTAAAAGTACATGAATTGAAATCTCACCCATTACTTAGTTTTTATGTTTGATAATTTTCGAAAAACATAAAATAATTGTCAAACTATTCGTTGATTTTAAATTACAATATAAATAAATTAAATGTTTCTTTGTCAACCACTTAACTAACCCAGAGCAGTGATATTGTTATGTTTTTTTTTTAATTATATCCATAAAATCTTTATGAATGATTAATTACTTGTTTTTTTTAACTAATCTCAAGTTATTTCTACTATTAAATCTGTATTTTTAAATAAATGTATAAGGTAACCCACTCTCAGCATGCTTCTTGGCAGGATCCTCCCTATTCTTAGTAATTGTCTCAATCACCACCTTTATATTCTTGGATGACAACCCATCAGAGAACATCAAGGTCCGACTACTATTGCTACCACTACTATGTGTAAGGCTGGGCATAATTAATTTAATTGTACTGTATTAGAGTTAATTGTATTGTTTTATACTAAAATAAACTGAATTAGTTGTATTAAAAATTGAACTATACTATTTTTCAATACAGTTTTCAAAAACTGAACTTAAATGAGTTAATTATTTACTAAACTGCATTTTAGTTTTTCCTCTTTGTTTCACACTTCGTTAGTACTAGTAATGTACGACAGTCACTATATTTCTTCATCTCATATATGGCAGTACATTATGCACAAAATTTATTGTCCTTTGATTTTTTTTTTTTTTCATTTCATATACAATAATAAGAAAAAAATATGTAACACTTTTTAGGTTATATTATAATAATAAATTTAAGTGAAAATTTTATGGTTATATTATAAGTTACAGTTCCATTGATATTAATTATTTCATTTTATAAAAATTAGTCTGTAATATTTATTTTGTTCCTGCGGAGAACAAATAAGAGATGTCAGACACAAATATCACCTTAACTCAATCTGCAATCTCCCTAATAGACTTCCTTCCGGATGGCATATGTTATCTGCTGGTGTCTCGGCTTGGACTTTGACACTCAAGTCAGCAAAGAATTCTCAAAAAGTCAAATCTCGTGATTAAGGGATTAATGAATGCGTACCTTTAATTGCTGGGGTCCACACATATTTATAGTTTATTAATTATATCTGACTACATCATGGGCTAGGCCCTTGTTTGGGCCGTAGGTGGGCTTGGGCCTAGTCCAGGTCCCTTATCTCGATCATTGTGGGCCCTAGGGGCTTTGCTAGTAATGCTTCGATTTTGTCAGTTTTCGTTTCATTTTCTGAAGTAAGCGGCTTGGGCCGCTTACTCTTGTCCGTTTGACCTTATCAGGTAATTATTTGCATCCTTGGGGGTTATGTACGCAAGTAAGCGGCTTAGGCTGCTTATTCTTGTCCGTTTGACCTTATCTGGTAATTATTTGAATCCTTAGGGTTTATGTAGGTAGATTTTACGGTTATAGTCATTTTGGGCCGCGTAGGTGCAGTACACCAGTCCCCCAGCCTGTGTCGGTATACCTATAGCAGCAAAGAATGAGAAGTGTGAGCATTTTTGTTAGGCCGCCTAGGTGCAGTACACCAGTCCCCCAGCCTTTAAGTGTGTTGAACAATGTTAAGGCTTAAAGTCTTAATAGGTTGTAGTAGTTGAAAAGGTGCAGATGTCAGGGGTCTAATCAAAAGGGTTTTGCGCCGTCGTTTGAAGTATTGTGACTTTTCATGTGCATTATGACGCTTCGTGTGCTTTACAACTTTTGGCAGGAACTTTTGGCGGGAAGAAGTTTTAGTGGTTCAGATCAATGTTTATAAATGAGGATGTTATTGAAAGTGTGTTCACGTTGGCTCATTTGTAAGAAATCTGAGATCAGTGATTTGTGTGCGTTAGAGCTGTCCGATTAGTTCTGTGTTCCTACCGACATCTTTCTTACTACAAAAGGTATGTCTAGTACTAGCGATAATATGTCGTTATCTACATCAAGTAGTGGGAGTGGGCGGTCTACAGAAGATATAGGTAGACAGTCTAATGAGGGGAGTGGTATTCTTGTGGTTGGGACGAGAAAGATCTCGATGGAGACAGTAACTGAGGTTAGGGAAGACCCTCTAGAGGAGATAGCAGAGAGTAGCTGGCCGACCAAGACTGGTTATGAATGGGTCGCTACTGATGTCCAGAACGAATCTTCATTATTCAGATGGTCGAGGTTGCTTAACTGATGGCTTAAATGTACTCCAGTCGTAGGGAGGGATGTAATTCATGATATAGTGTCGTTGGAGCGGGTGAGTGCTACTGAACGTGTCTGCCACGGCCAGGAGCGGTTGATAAATTTTTCTACATGTTAATGTGCCATTTTTCACAATTGCACGTGAGGCTACCATTCGACGACTTTACCATGGGGGTACTTCGTCTACTAAACGTTGCTCTTAACCAACTACATCTGAATAGCTAGGCGTAGTTGCAAGGCTTTCGCGTTCTCTGCCTCTCGTTACACATGCAACCTTCTCTGCATGCATTTTTTTATTTCTATGACATAAGGCCACGACAACCGACCACGTGGTTATCTTTGGTGAGTAGGCCGAGTATAAGCATACTGGACGCGTTCACCCAGTCAGTCAAACATTTCAAGGATGGATTCTTCAAAGCAATGGTGAAAGAGGTTGGGAGACTGTATTTCTATAACGATGACAGGAGTACTAAATTCCTTTTTAGTTGGACTGATAACCCTTGGCGATATAAGGACATGAAGATTGAGAAGTTGTCGATGGCGGATAAGGAGGTTTATAATTCGGTTCATCCGATTATTGATATTGAAGGTATCTTTTTGTAATTTCAAGTGTTAAAATGTGTGTAAGTTAACTAACCAGTATTTGGTGTGAACAATGCAGGGCACATGGCACAACTTGGGAAGAAGAACTTGACACTTTTTCAAACACTGAGGAAGGAGAAGGCGCAAGGGCAAAGGTTGTCGGGAGTACTAAAGTTCCCAATCTACAAGAATCCCTGGTGGAAGTACACGTTCATGGGGGTACGAAGAGAAAGGATGAATTGTCGGCTAGCCCGATAAAGGAAAGGATGTGAAGAAAGTCAGGACTGCTTTGTTAGGGTTGGGATCATCTGCTAGTGGAAAGGGGCCTAAAGCTGGGCTAATCAAGCTGTTGGAGACGGTTGTTTGATGAGATATTGAGATTAATGTGTCGGAGACTTTGATTAACTCAATTGACAATATGGAGCTCAATGCTTTGGTGAGGGCGATGGTGGAGTTTAATAATAAGGCACTAATATTGGGGCGTCAAGTAGGGTCATTATATCAAAGAGAATTGAAGGAGGGGAATCGGGCAAAGTTGGAGGAGCTGCAAATTCAAGTCGACAAGTATGTGGAGGAGAAGGAAGCGTGGGAAAAGGAAAGGGAGGAATGGAAGGAAGAGAAGAAAAGGCTGGGAACATGGAGGGTTCGTTGTCTAGATTCTGAAGAAAAGTTTAAAGCCAAAATTGCTGATCTTGAGGCTGATTATGATGAGTTGAAGGAAAAGCACGAGGGCCTGGAGGTGGAGGTGGAGGACCTTAAAGGGTGCATTATCCAAGAACACATTAACGGATTTTAGAAAGGCTTGAGGCAGGCATCCTTTTTCTGTAAAGATGTGGATGTGGCGGACGCGAGGTTTGATGTGAACAAGAACGTGGTGGATGGGTAACTTATTAGTGAAGTTGAGTCGAGTCCTTAGGAGGAGGGAGAGAAGGCGACGGTTGACGAAGACAAGAACAATGAAAAGGCCGTGATGGGTGATGATGATCAAGCTTAGATAAAGTGTCTAATGTTTTCTATTCTCGATAACTTGTACAATATTTGTCTTTGTTCTTAATGTGATGCATATTCTAGATTATATCTGTTGTTTGATTGTTGACGATAGTATATGTGATAGGAACGCGCTTGTTTGAATGATGTTGTTATGTATTCAATTTGTTACTGTATATGTTGTTTATTGGGATGAGTATTATTGATTGTTGTATTATAGTTAGGGTACTATTGTGTGGATGATATATAAGTTGTAGTATTCGACCCAAGCTGTTTATTTGTGATAAGGGTGGGGAACGTAAACAATTAAAAGCGTATATAACGAGTATTCGACCCAGGTCGCTTACTTGAGGTAAGGGTGGGGAACTTAAACAATTAAAAGCGTATATAACGAGTGTTCGACCCAGGCCGCTTACTTATGGTAAGGGTGGGGAACTTAAATAGTTAAAAGCATATATAACGATGTTCGACCCCAGGCCGCTTACTTGTGATAAGGGTGGGGAACTTTAACAAGTAAAAGCGTATATAACGAGTGTTCGACCCAGGCCACTTACTTATGGTAAGGTTGAGGAACTTAAACAATTAAAAGCGTATATAATGAGTGTTCGACCCAGGTCGCTTACTTGTGGCAAGGGTGGGGAACTTTAGCAATTAAAAGCATATATAACGAGTGTTCGACACACGTTCAAAAGCGGATTGAATGACATTGCGGACTAGGTGATAGTATTGCAGGAGGTTAGGGTCTTTGATTTGGAATTCGTCGTTTAGATGGCCCACTGTGAGTTTGGAATCGGTTTTGCACCTGAGTGTTTAGACACCAACTTCTCGTGCGAGGGATAAGCCAGCTAGGATGACTTCATATTCGACTTGATTGTTAGAGGTTTTGAAGGCGAAGTGGAGGGATTTTTCAATGAGGATGTCGTTGGGGCCTTCAAAGACGATATTGACCCCTGCCCCCTTCGAATTCGAAGAACCATCTACATAAAGTGTCCACTGGTCTTCTTCGAGGGTGTGTTGTAGGTCATTGACGAAGTCGAAGAGGCATTGAGCTTTGATGGGGTTGTGGGGTTCGTAGCGAATGTTGAACTCGGATAGTTCCACGACCCAAGAGGACATGCGGTCGACAAGGTTCGGCTTTTGGAGTATCTTCTGAATGAGGTAATCGGTTTGATGATGATGTTGTGGTTTTGGAAGTAAGGGCATAGGCGTCGTGCTGCATGCACTAGGGATAAGGCTAGCTGCTCCACCATTTGGTACCAAGTTTCTGGATCCTACAACGTTCGACTGACGAAGTATATGGGATGTTGAGTGCCAGCTACGTCTTGAACTAGCGCGGCACTTATAGTGTGATCTGTTGCGGTAATGTAGATAAGAAGGGGTTGATGGATATCCGGCTTATGAAGGATGGGTAATGATGTTAAAATAGTTTTGAGGTTTTGGAACACCTGTTACATTCATCGTTCCAAGAGAACCTTGTGGATTTTTTGAGTAGTTGAATGATGGGCTGGGTTTGGTCGACTAATTTGGGTAGGAAACGGGATATGGCGGTCAGACGGCCGATTAGGTGTTGTACCTCATTGACATTGTTGGGGTTTCTCATCTCAATGATAGCATTACATTTTTTAGGGTTTGCTTCTATGTCGCGTTGTGTCAGCATGAAGCCAAGGAATTTGTCACGATCGACATCGAAAACACATTTTTTGGGGTTGAGGCGGAGGTTGTATTGTCGTAACGCAGAGAATACTGCAAATAAGTCTTGAGCGTGCTGGTGATGACTCGGGGATTTGACAACCATGTCGTTGACGTACACTTCGACACACTTGCCCATTATATGGCTGAAGACTTTATCCATCAACCGTTGATAAGTTGCTCCTGCGTTTTTGAGGCCGAACGACATGACTTTGTAAAAGTAGTTGGCGTCGTCTGTGATGAAGGCAGTCTTGTTCATGTCGGTTGTGGCCATTGGGATCTAGTTGTATCCGAAATATGCATCTAGAAAACTGAGGACCTTGTTGCGGACTGCACCGTCGACTAGCCGGTTAATATTGGGTAAGGGGTAGGCGTCCTTAGGGCAGACCTTATTGAGATCTATGTAATTGACGCACATTCGCCATTTTCCGTTTGCTTTTTTTACCAGAACTACATTAGAAAGCCAGGTGGTGTAATGGGCCTCCTCGATGAAACCTGCATTTAGTAACTTGTCAACTTCCACTTGCGCTGCTAGTCGACGTTCTTCGCCAAGTTTTTGTTTTTTTGGGAGACGTATTTGGCTTCTTTATAAATGGAGAGCTTGTGGAACGTGACTTGAGGGCTAACGTCGGGTAAGTCAGCGGCTGACCAGGAGAAGAGGTCGGTGTTGCGGATGAGGGTAGGCATTAGTATGTCACGCTGTTCTTGTTGAAGGCCGGCGCCCAGTTTAAGTGTGCATCCATGGGGAGTTCCAAGGGTATAGTTTCATCGACTGGCTCAAGGCGTGCATCGCGGCCTACTCTAGGGTTTAAGTCATCCCCATATAAGGCTATGTTAGAGTTGGAAGGGTGCTCAATGTTGTGTGTTTGGAGGATGTGTAGTTGTGGATGTAGGCTGGCCATGTAACATTGGCGTGCGAGCCGTTGGTCGCCGTGAATGGTAAGAATGTCACTAGATGGGGAGGGGAATTTCATGGACAAGTGTGGCATAGATACGACAACACCTATGACGTTGAGGGATGGTCGGCCGAGGAGGACATTGTATGATGTAGGCACGTCTACGACAAGGAAACAAATGGGGATGGTTTTGGTTTGAGTGTCATCGTGAAAAACGATGTGGAGATCGATGTACCTGCGAGTGGAGACCTTCTCCCCGAAGAAGCAGTATATAGGTTCATCATAGGGGACCATGGTAGTGGTACCAAGTTGTAGTTTCTGGTATGTCGTCCAATATAGGATGTTAACTAAACTACCTTGGTCGATAAGAACTTTCTTGACCGCGTAGTTTTTGAGTTCGACCGTGATGACCATTGGGTCATTCTGCTGGTGATCGACGCCATGGAAATCATCGTCTGTAAAGGTAATGGGAGGCATGCAGCGTCTATGGTGGGAGTGGGTTATGTGGTTAATGGACTGGAGTTGGCGGAGATGTTTCTTTCGGGATGAGGAGGTGGACCCGCCACTAGCAAAGCTGCTAGAGATGATGTTGATTATGCCGCGTAGTGGGGGATCTGTTCGGGCAACATCAGTGCGAACAGGTTGGGGGTCATGGCTCGTAGGTTGGGTGGAACGTCTGTCACAACGCGAATCATGGGGAGGGTATCGGTGATCGGATCGGGAAGGATGTGGGTGGTCATCTCTGTGGATGAAGCCACGGAAATGGCCAGCACGAACCAATTCTTTGATCTTGTCTTAGAGTGCTTTGCATTCGTCTCTAGTGTGGCCATTGTTTCAGTGATATCAGTCGTATTTGGTCATGTCTGCGTTGGGAGGGTTGGATGTTTTGCGAGGTGGTGGGATGAGGTCGGGTTGAAGAGCTTCATCAAGAAGGCGGGATTTGGGGACATTTAGGGGTGCATATCTGGTGAAGCGAGGTTGTCGAGGTTCTTTGGGTCTAGGATCAGGCCGTGAGGGTGGTTTGGGGGGGTGGCAGTGGAGGATGTATAATCATTACAAAACTTCGTGTGGAGGGTTTGCATCTCTTCCATGCGGATGTAGTCTGCAGCATGGAGCTTCAGTTCGTGCATGGATGTGGGTGGGTGTAGGTAGACGTTGTTAGCGAAGGGGCCAGGTTTGAGGGTAAGGGCCATACATTGCAGTATCATCTCTTGGTTGAGGTGAGGTGTGCGGAAGGCAGCCTTGCAGAAATGGTCGATGAAGGTCTGCAACCGTCTCATCTTGTTCCTGTCTGACGCCAAGGAGAGAGAGGGTTGTGGTTTGATGTGGACGGCTGCTAGCGAAATAAGTAGTGAACATATGGGAGAGGGTGTCAAAGCAGTCAATGGAATATAGTGGTAGAGTAGTGAACCATTCGAGTGCGGGGCCTTTAAGGGTGGTTGGAAAGGCTTTGCAGAAAACAGCATCATGGGATGTATAGAGGGTGACATGTGTTATGTACACTTTGAGGTGCTCGTCTGGATCAGTGTCGCCTGCATAACGGTCCAACGTGAAAGGTTCTCACTGGGCAAAGAAAGGGATGTTGGCAATGAAATCGTAAAAGGGTGGTGGTGCCTAGGTGGTTGGGGTGGTAACATGTGAGGTGGAATAGGATGGTGGATGGGGGTGGGAAAGGTGGACCGATATTTTCTAAATATTTTTTTATACTGAACATAAAATAAAATCTGCCTCTTTTAATTATAGTTTCCTCTTGTATTTTTTTTATATCTCACATAATTACTATTATTCATGGAAGAGGGTATAATAGTGGGAGAATTAAATTTTATAAATAATATCTTATGTTTTATTTTTATTATCACTTTATTACGTAACAAAATCATGTCATATTATATCTAATTTAATACTATTTTTTCAATCTTTGTATTTCTTTCTTCAAATATTTTTTAATAGTTTTAAATATATAGTGTTTTAACTAAATTTATATTTTATTTAAATTTAAAAATATTGTAAATATATAAAATACTCTTTACTTACAAATAAATGTTAATTTCAAACTATTGTACATGAATAAATATCACAAAAAATACCTTAACTTAATTTGTTATTAATATACTTGTTAAGTTTATTAGCAAAACAATAAAAAAAAATTAACAAAAAATTCAACAATTTAAATTGATGTAATAATTTATTAACAATTGAAATGATGAAGTATATTTCGGTTAAAAAATAGTACAATTTGGTTCAAAATTAGTGTGGTTTAGTTAAAAAACGGTTCAAAAATAGTGTAGTTCAGTTTAAAAATAATGCAGTTCAGTTTAAAAATAGTGCAATTTGTACAACAATTTAGTTTATAATAGTTCAGTTCATATTATAGTGTAGTGCAGTTCGTCTGAACTGCTTTCCAGTTCAGTGCAGTTCAGACGAACTATTTTTTAGTTTAGTGTAGTTTTTAATGGTTCATTGCAGTTCAGTATACTTTGCCCAATCCTACCAATATCCATAAGCAATGGTCTAACTCAGAAAAATATCATAGGTACATACAATAAGGTGGTGCCTTGAGATTTATGTTAGAAACTAAAAGCTAATTAAAAATTAAACGGTAACATGGCTATATAAACACCACACACAATCCTGAATACACGACAAAAAACACTTTCAAACATTTCACTAACCAACCTAAAGTAGTTATTTAGTCACCATGGTTGCAACATATCAGATATGGTGTTTTCAAAGCACTTTTCAAACATTTCACTAACCAACCTAAAGCACTTTTCAAACATTTCACTAACCAACCTAAAGCACTTTTCAAACATTGGCATGGGATTCCTGGCTTTTCAAGAGTAATGTCGCACTCTACAAGATGCCTCCATGTACGAGAGGCATGAGGAATTGATGGCTCATCATGGAAAAGTGTACAAAGACTCCCATGACAGGGAAAAGAGTTTCAGGATATTCAAGGAAAATGTGAATTACATTGAAGCCTTCAACAATGCTGCCCATAAACATGACAAGTTAGCCATCAATCACTTTGCAGACCTCACCAACGAGGAGTTCATAACTTTAAGAAATAAGTTCAAGGAGCATGTGTGCTCCTCAATAACAAAAACAACCACTTTTAAGTATGAAAATGTCATTGTAGTGCCATCCACTAGGGACTCACTACTAAAAAACTTATATTTTCTGTCAATTTTGTTTTGAAATAATTTTTGTAGAAAATACTTGTAATATTTGTTATGAAAAAAAATTTGCATGAAATTGCTACCAATTGTTTTTGCAAAATATTTTGTATAAAACATTTTTCACAACAAATTTTATACGAAATACTTACGAATTTTATAATTCTGTAGGAAATAATTACGTACAAAAGAATTACCTACCAATTAAGATTCCTACAAAAAATAGCAGGAAAAAGTCCTTTCATGCAAATTTTTTTAACAAATTTGCAAGAAAAATCTCATGTAATATGAAAATTTTTAATAGTGACCGGAGGCCAAAGGGTGCAGTGACACCAGTCAAGGACCAAAGCTAATGTGGTAAGTGTTTCATTACTCATTGACATTTTTAAGTAAACTTAAATAGGATCATTATCTAACTATTAATTCACCTTGTGCAGGATGCTGCTAGGCATTTTCTGTTGTTGCAACAACTAAAGGAATTCACAAACTGAGTACTGGAAAATTGAGCATGTCCGTGCCAACATTGAGAAGGCATTGCAAAAAGCTTTGTCAATCAACCAATCTATGTTGCCATCGATGCTAGTGGCTCTAACTATCAATTTTACAAAATAGGTGTTTTCACTGGTTCTTGTGAAACCTATTTGGATCATGGTGTGACTGTTGTGGGATATGGTGTTAGTGATGATGGAAGTGAGTATTGGTTGGTTAAGAACACTACTAAAAATTCTCATATTACATGGGAATTTTCTTGCAAATTTGTTAAAAAAAATTGCAAGAAAAGACATTTTTCTGCTATTTTTTCTAAGAATTTTAATTGGCAGGTAATTCCTCTGTGGGTAATTATTTCCTACAAAATTATAAAATTCGCAAGTATTTCCTACAAAATTTGTTGCAAAAAGTGTTTTATACAAAATATTTTGCAAAAAAAATGGGGCAATTTCCTGCAAATTTTTTTTCATAACAAAATTTATAAGTATTTCCTACATAAAAAATTTCAAAACAGAATTGGCAAGAAATATGAGTTTGTTTATTAGTGGAACTCATGGGGAACCGAGTGGCGTGAAGAAGGGTACATTAGGATGCAAAGGGGTGTGGGTGCTGTTGAAGGACTTTGTGGAATTGTTATGATGGCATCTTAACCCTAGTGCTTACATGTCAAACTTGATTCTACTGTATCTTAAACTTTGCAATACTTAAAATACATTTAGTAATTATTTTGCTAGAATTTGTCAGCTACATGCATTACAATTTCTATGGTTAACTTTGCATATTCTCTAAAGCAAATACTTCGTAATTATCAACACAATATCATTTTTTCTTTTATATCTTCAGTTGCGTATTTTTTCTCTATTTTCAAAAGATATGAAAACATTATTTGATTGGTTTACATATTGTAAAAAATATAGCTGATTAAACTTGCTCAAGTTTAAACTTCTCAGAACATAAAATTAAGTGGTCTTTTTTTATAAATATAGTGACACAAACACCAATATTGAGGCAATACACTGAGAATATATCACCTTCCATGGAACCCTATACGACTGAAGTTGCGTTAAGGATTGAAATAGAAGATAATTATATATTAGGAATAAATCTTATGAATGGTAAACGGGTTAGTTTAATACGATTTGGCATATGTTAGCTTGTCTTGTCCACCTTTGACCTCCGAGTTGGACGAGCTAGACGTGGTGGATCAAAGTAGAGTGACAAAACCGTAATCGTGATCCCCTTTTATCATTTTTGATATCTCTAACCTTGTGTTTGGATGAAGAATTTCAAAAATGCTTTGGATAAAGCATTTTAACAATGCTAAGAAATTGAAATGCATTGTATTTGAATTGCTTGCAATTAAATTCCCTTCATTTTCTAAATAACTTGTTTGGATAAAGAAATTAAAATACCTTACATTTTAATTTCTTGTTTGGATAAAATAATTAAATTTCTTGTGTGATAAAATTTCATTTTAACAATATTTATTTTAGGCTTAATTATTTTTTGAATTCATGATAAATTTGGAAACAGGCTCGACAACCCAAATGGGTTGGGCCAACCCGACGACTCAGACGGACCAGGAAAATCAGACGGGCTAGGTTGGGTCGGCCCGACGATCCAAACAAGCCTGATTAGCCTAACGGCCAATACAAGCCAGTCATAACTGTCAAGTTCGTTGACCCAATCCGAACCAACCCGTCTAGGTCGTTCACTCGGCTTTGGCCCCACTAGGTCATTGGGCCTGCCGATCGATATAGGTTATCGTGCCCGTTTGTGTAATCGGACACACTTGGCAAGTCTGTATCGTCAGGCAAGCTCGACCTGGCAAGATCATCAAGCCGGTCGGTATCGCCGTGTCATCGGACTGGTCGGGCTCGTCTAGGTCATCGGATCGGTCGGGCCCGACTAGGTAATCGGGCCGATCAGGCCTGTCAGGTTAACAGGTCAGTTGGCCTGCCAAAGCCGTGTGGGTCGCTTGACACCTCTAGGTTGAGCTTGCACGTCTTGCTTGCGCCATCAAACCCGCTGACTCGTCTTGCTTGTTAGGTCGGTTCAGCCTATATCTGTCTTTGAGCCCACCAACTCATCTAGGTCGTTAGTCCCATTTGGATCGTCGGGCCCGCTCGACCCGTTTATGTTGTCGGGCTAGCTAGTTTATATGGGTCATTGGGCCAACCTGACACATCTTGGTCGTCGGGCCGTCAGGCAGTGTGGGTTGTCAAGCTTGATTGACCTGTTTGAGTTGTCAAGCCCGCTTGACCCGTATGTGTCATCAGGTCACCCTAGTACGTTTGGGTCGTTAGGCCGATTCGATCCGTTTGGATCATCTGGCCAACCTAGCTTGTCATGCTTGTCTGGTTTATCGAGTCCGTTTGGGATTAAGTCTAGAGTGTGAGGTTGAGTGAGAAGAATTTCAAATTCCACCTTTTTTTAAGGATATTTTAATTTCTTATAATTTATCTAATTGAAATACTTCAAAAAAAATGAATGCATTTTAAATGCTTTTTAATTTCTTTTTCGAAACAAAGCATTTCATTACAAATAATTTCAAATTCTCCAAATAAATGAATCACCCTCTTGAATTGCCTCATCCAACCATAAAGGTTGAACCAGTGATGTACATGTAGTTCAAAATTTCTTACATTTTGTTGCAGACAATACAATATTAGTGACACTGGATAATTAACACAAACATTAAGAATTAATACTAGTTTTATAAATTTTCTAGAAATATATATATATATATATATATATATATATATATATATATATATTTTTTTTTTTTTTTTTTTTATTTTTTTTTTTTTATATATATATATTTTTTTTTTTTATTTTATTTTTTTTATTTTTTTTAT
>Ga0099822_1008488_pt1 | contig 13123 bp, 5 predicted proteins | sample CowpeawhiteBW_FD_76839 | JGI IMG/M metagenome (GOLD analysis project Ga0099822, IMG submission 76839) | Root nodule microbial communities of legume samples collected from California USA - Cow pea white BW | ecosystem: Host-associated > Plants > Roots > Nodule | place: USA: California | collected... | reverse complement strand
TTAATAGAGATAATTATATATATATATATATATATATATATATATATATATATATATATATATTATTTTAAAATATATTATTTTTTATTTTTTTTTTATTTATATATATTTTATTTTTTTTTTTTTTTTTTTTTATAAAAAATATAAAAAATAAAAAAAATATAAATATTTATATAATTAATATAATATATAATATATTATAATATTATATATATATATATATATATATATATATATATATATATATATATATAATTATCTCTATTAAATTTTAATATTTTAATATCAATATATTTATACTACTATAATTTGTTTAATAATTTAAACTTAGGTATTTTATATAGTAAATATCAAAGAGATTAATTTATTAAATAATACTTTATACTTTGTAAAATAGAAAAAACATTAAAAAAACTCAACTAATATACGTGGATATCTATTAACAATCATTTATATTAATGCTGGTTAGCATAAATGGTAGTATTTTGTATTCATAGTCTTAATCATGCATGTTTCTTTCTTGTTAAAAGTGTAAATTAGGGAAGTATGAACATGACTAAAGAAATGGCTCACAATTAACTGTTCTAAAGTATTCTCCAATTTAAAAGTTATTTTTCACTATTATGAATTACATATAACTTTTTTTATAAATATTTTATCAGTATATTATTTTAATAAATTTATTAAAGCTATTATTTAAATGATACATGATGAATAATATAGAAGTTTTTTTTTTTTTACTCTGAAAAAGTTAAAATGTTATCATTCATAACTACATAAAAAAAAGGTGGGTCCAACTAATGGGTTTGGTGCTTTTGGCCCAATCAAAACAGGTTTAACACGAGAATAGTGTATTATATAAAATAATTTGCTTTACTAATAGTGAGGACTATTTTATTTAGAATTCAATAAAAATATTGTTATAACAATTTATACGAGTAATATATATATATATATATATATATATATATATATATATATATTATTGTTTATGAAAATATTATTTATGATTTCGTAGATAAACTTGCATTAATAACTTTTATGAATACTAAACTTTTAAACATACCTTAAAAATCATTATAATAACTTTTGTAATTTTATGGAATAATTTAACACGAAGGTTAAATTAATTACATATAATTAATTATCTATTTATGACAACCAGTATTGCAAAAGTTTGGACCCTTATTTACAAAGCCTCGTCTTAATAATTTGAACATGTTATTATCTATAGCGAAAAAATAAATTAATAAAATAATATTATTATTGGCATAATCTTGTATAGTTTATTTAAATTCATAATAAATAATATAAAATAAATAAGTTTAAAAAATAACTTATTTAAAAACTTATCTTTTTGCAATTTTAGAGAAGTAAAGGGCATACGTTAGGTTGTGTGAGTAGGGTGTGAAACAGTGAGGCACGTGGAAGGGAATGATCCTGTTAACAACCACGTATCATGCATTTAACTCAAAGCTCAACGAATCTAACAACACTACAAAAAAAATGCCACTACTACACGCTTCTCTCTATACAGGCATATCTAGACAAAAAATAATTATACAACTTATGTTCCTATCATAAGTCTAGACAAGTACAAAAATAACTTATGATAAGACCATGAAACGTTCTTGATTTTATAAAAAAATTATTTATTTTATATTCGTAAGAAAACTATACAGTAAAGGTTCCAATTGTGCATAATATATGTTACACTTTGATTATAGTGGTATGTGACCCGAAAAAGGTTTAGGGGTTAAATGTGAGGGAAATGCAAAATGGGCCAGGGTAAAGTCCAAAGAATAATTAATTTTGGATTTTGTTTTTTAAGAAAAGAAAGAGTGAAGCACTGTTGTGTTCTGGAGCCTACCAGAAGCATGGGAATTAAGTGGCGAACCTCCTCGAAGTTCCTACTCTTATTCTGTGAGTCTTTCTGGAACCTCCCATTCTTACCCTGTCACCCTTATAAATGGCCAAAATGCACCCGAGACTCTGCATAGAAAATAAAATCACATCAGAAGCAGTTGTTTGTAGGAGAGAAGAAGGAAAGAAAATGGATATCAGGCTGATGGAATTGGACTCTCCCTTGTTCTCCACTCTGCACCGGATGATGGATATGACAGAGGACGCAGAGAAGAACTTAAGCGCACCGACGCGGACGTACGTTCGAGATGCAAAGGCAATGGCTGCCACCCCTGTGGACGTGAAGGAGTATCCGAACTCTTATGTGTTCGTGATCGACATGCCTGGCTTGAAATCTGGGGACATTAAGGTGCAGGTGGAGGAGGACAATGTGCTAATCATAAGCGGAGAGAGAAAGAGGGAGGAGGAGAAGGAAGGGGCCAAGTATTTGAGGATGGAGAGAAGAGTGGGAAAGTTCATGCGCAAGTTCACACTCCCAGACAATGCCAACACTGATGCCATATCTGCCGTCTGCCAGGATGGTGTGCTCACTGTCACCGTCAACAAGTTGCCTCCTCCTGAGCCCAAGAAGCCCAAGACTATCGAGGTCAAGATTGGTTAAATTTCTTAATTTTCAAGGTCTTTTGCACTGCACTACATTACACCTATCTCAACCCCTGCTTTCATGTTCTGTATGAGGTTATATGGTTTTGTGTCTTTCCTTCGGTTTTTGTTGTTGGTCTCACTATGAATGTGATCTGAAATGCAGTGATATTATTATGAATGCTTTGAAATGAACTTAATTTTTCTAATCCCTCTGATTTCTAATCACTAAAGCAGAATTAAGACATCATCGGGGGGTGTGAGACAACACACTCTGCCATATTTTTAGCAGGTTAAATTGACAGAACTGACTTTACCCCACTAATTGACCATCTCCATCTTTTAACGCCACACATCAATACTGTTAGCTTTGGAATACAGCGCGGTAAATAACATGGAAATCTGCTCTCTATCAGCCCAGGCTAGACAAAACTCAATCAATATTAACTAATATGCAGGTATGTAGCAAAATGGGCAAATGCCGTCAAAATAATTTTAAAATACACTGTTTTGAATTAAAAAATAAATTTAAACCATTTGACAACTCTAATTCTATCTTGGTCACCTTCGGAAGCTACATCACTTGATCATATAACCACATTTTGAATGGATTAGTGCCAATAAACGGCATACGTTTCTTCTTTCTTTGCGCGTTTTTAATTACGGAAGTGTTACGGAAACTTCTAGTTTCGTTTTTATTTGAACACTCCGAAGATATCGCAGCTTTCCTAACAAACAAAGCAATGAAGAAACCCTCGCCATGCTCGGCAGGATCTGTCCGAATCAGGCATTCAGCTGAAATGTAAAAAAGCAAGCGTGTAAAAATCATGGTGCAAAACAATGATAGACCAGGAACTGTGCTGCTGTGTAAAATTAGTACTTACAGCCTTCAAACACCGGAAGACCACGGCATTGCCACTCGGGGAAGGGCTTCGCCAATTGAAATCCATATGATTCGGCAATGGGAAGAACAGATTTGATGACATCTTCATTCTCAATTTGGTTGATTGAACATGTACTATAGACAACTCTTTCAAGAGCAGGAACTGCCAAATAAACAATTCAAAATTTTCGAACATTTCTTAATTTCAGAACAATTCAAATCTCAAGTTCATGTGTTATTTGTATATTAAGGAAAGACATCTTCATTCTGAATTTGGTTGATAGAACATGTACTATAGACAATTCTTTTGAGGACCTCGAACCGGAGATGAGTTCCCGAAAGTAAAAATTTATACTCAATGATAGATATGAAATTTATCTCATTCTTATCTGTCACATAACTGTATAACGATGTTCATCCAACATTTAATAAATATTTCTTTCAAAAAATAAAAATTGAACCAGAGAAAACATTTTTCCTCTTTAATGTTAAATAACAATAAAAAAATTATAATTATAAAAGTTTTGAAATAGCCTACCAAATAAGTATTTTTGTAATTTAAAATAGGAATGGATATTCATATACCCGATGAACTCAGATATTTTCCCAGTAACATTGAGACAAGTTTGGGAGTTTTATTTGTCAATCCAGCTAGAACTGGCAAATGAAACAATTCTAATTTTTGGAATGTCTTAATTTTGGAAAAATTAAAAAAAATGTTAAAATCTTACGTTCATATTTGTCAAGTGTATACTAGAATGAAATCATTTAGAAAAAGAAACCGAAACTTCTAAGCTGCCCCAGTAAAGAATTTGGAGACTGTTATTAAGTTTCTAAAAAATCTAGAAACATGAAGATTGATAAATGATCTGGACAAGGAAGAAACGAACTAACTTACAAAGTAAAGCATGCTCAAGAGCCTTTCTCTGGAAAGTTGCAAGCTTACTCAATCTTTCCATATCAGTATCCTGACCTATGGAGTCAGAAGTTTACGGTTAAAAAGTAAGTCATCATAGAAAAGAAGGAAAGGAAATTTTTATACTTAATCTGGTATTAAAATCTTAAAAATGTGTCCAATACTTCAAACCAGATCTTACATGACAGTAATCGACAGTGTACTATAATGGCCAGGTTTAGAGTTTGACAGCTAGGCAGATACAATATACATTTGTAGAAGAAAATTAACCTGCTGTTTTAGATGGGAGCAGATGGTCTAGTCTTGAGGCAGAAGTACCAGAACCAGAGCAGGAAGGATCCAAGAGAATAGCGTTCACCTGTCATGATAGATCTAATGATAATTAGACACAAGCACACATATGAACTAAATAAAACTTCAATCCGTAAGACAAATTAACAAATAACTCTATAAAAGTTGTATTTTCCTTACCCGATTGATAGAAACCTAAAACGCTATCACAGGACTTAGAAAAATAAACAGTGTAGGTTCTAACAACATAAGGGTTAGCTATTCAGTTAAATGAGTAAACTCCTCCAATAAGAAAAAAATATATGCTCTTACAACAGGAGGATTAGCCGTTTAGTGAGGCTTAACTCCTCCAATAGGAGAAAATACGAATGAAACACATCATCTCTCTTTTACTCTGGTGTAGATTTTTGTACAGAATCGAAGTTACCAGAAGCATTCAGCAGATTACAAAACTTCATCATACAAAGGACCAACAAAACATATCATTAACTCCTTATTGCAATGCAAAATTACAAAACATAAAAAACATTTCATGAATTGAATTATTGAAGTTTAGAAGAAAACTGCAGATGTATTGATTATTATGTCCAGTTTGATAATACAAGATCAGTCAATCTATTAGCAGCCACCCCAATATACCCCTTTAAACAAAAATATTTAACTACAGATTAGGAAATATACTTCACCTTAGAATATGAAGGATCCTTGGGATTTATGTTCAAGAAATCCTCATTCAGGACTTGTATGTCTGAACTTGGGGTTAAGTTTGGCAGTTAAAACCACCAACCAAAAATTAACTAAAAAAAAAATTCCAGAATTTAATGCTCGTCAGCTATGGAGACACTAAATGCAAAAAAGAGACCTTGATTCTAGACAACTAGCATAACCTGTCGTTTCAAAAAACATCCAAGACATTTATTGTTGTGACATTGAAAAGGCTATCAGTAAGCATCTAGATATAACATCAAAGGATACTAGATGCCCCAGATAGCTTTATAGTGTCTTTCAATCGCTTAACTCTTTCTTTTTTCAGCTCACATGCTACAATCTTTCCCCTACTCTTCATAAGGGCAGCAAGGTGAATAGTTTTGTTTCCCGGTGCTGCACACGCATCGATAACCTTCAAATACATTTGAGGTGTGCAATTAGTAAGGATTGGAATAACTAACAAAATATCTCAAGGATTCAACATCACTTTTTTTATGTAACTCTGATTTCTGTAGTAATAGTTTAATTTAAAAATTGAACATTCATAACATGGCAATTAAAACGAGCAGCAGGCAGCAAGCACATGGCACATACATACAGAGTGGTTGCTCACTTAAATTCTAGTAATTAATTTACATATGGTAACCTTGGCCATTTCTTTGAAATCCTTCAAAGTTAATAATTCCTGTGGATTTATACAAGTAAAATTAAGCAAAAAATATTTCAAGTTAATGTATTAAGAAAAAAAAAAATTTTAAAAAATAGAAGCCAAAACAAAATAATCTGTGGACCCAATATAACAGCTTAAATACAATATACTTCAATATTCCTGAATCGCCAATAGGATGACCAACTATCTAAGAAAGAATTTGGCCAGTATGGACAGAATAATCTGTTAAACAGTAAATGTAGCATACTTACTTCACCTCTAATTTCAGAGTAAATAGCTCACTCTTACTATAAAATCGTCTTATCAAGTTACATTGCATGAGATATGTTAGGGTACACTTACTCATGAAACTAATTGACTAGAGCTTCCCACGTGTTATGACCACATCAGTTCTACTTTTCTTTCTACTTTTTGCTTGACCAGTTAGTTAATTACTAAATGGCTATGAAAAATCTTGAAAGACACATACAGAAACAGGAAAAAGGAACTTATTTAACAATTTACTGCCAAGAGGAAAAATAAGGCCAAACTTTCTTTTCTTTTCAGAAATACTTTTGAAAAAGAAAGAAAAGAGAAAGAATTGCAAGTCCAATGCAAAAAATATCCAAACCTAGAACTGGGGTGAGGATAGAAAAGATATGGTAATAGGTGATGTTTACAAGGGAATGAAGAACTAGAATGGACCTATGATTGAATCAAATTCATATCTTAAACGTTTGTTACATTGCAGCAATAACTCACCTCCCATCCTGGTTGAGGGCTAAGAGCTGGTGCTGCCATGGAACTTGCCTTACCCTTCACAAAGATTTGTCTCCATGTTAGCAAAACGATTATAAAAGAAAGAAAAGCGTGCAATCAGAATTGAAATGTATGTTTCTTAAATACAAAAAGATATTAACTTTTTCATCCAATGAGATCTATATACAGATAATGATAAATATCTATAACTTCTTAAAAAAATATATATAAGAAAAAGAAAGAGTAATTCCTTACTTGCATAAAGATACTGCCATTTTTTACTAGAGGGTGATCATGTAAATCAGTACCTGGTGGGAGTATCAGTAACTCAGCCAGCAGATTATCTTTTTGAACCTATTTAATACAGCAAAATCAATAATCCGTGTCAATAAAAAATGTGGATTAAATCAATGAAGCAAACCTGGTGACTTTTTATGAATTCAGTTAAATACTTTCCTAAAAGTAAAAGGAAGTAAACATTTTGACTAAAATATAAAATGTTGATCATCAGAAATATTTTGATGAATTTACCGAGTAATTTTTCTGAAGTTCGAGCAAGGCAGAATCAACATCCAATTTAAGCGTATTCACACGAACATACCGAGGTACAGAAACATCTGCATAAGAGCATTTATTCAAAATGTAACAATTTCAAAGCAACCATCTATAAAGCATCAGCTTCGAAATAAAAAACATTGCCGCGCATCAACTGTAAAAAGCACCAATCCACAAACTATAAGATCTAATAAAATGCATAAAAACCGGAAGATGTGAAAAAGGACCCGGAATTTCATGCAGAGCAATCAACTGCTTAACAGTCTTCACATTTCTCTGTAACAAAAGCTGTTTAAGAGACGAACGCAGGGCGCCTTCGTGTCGCATAAGGTACTTCTCTGCATCACCAACTAGTGAAACCGCCTATAAATTTCAAGTTTGGCCATAACCACATAAGTAACTAGTTCAATTTGCAGAAGTCGTAGAAGAAAAAGCCCTTACATACAATACTACAACAGAAAAAACACCTCACCTGGCCGAAAAGGATATCATAGACAATGATATAAACCAATTCTTGTTGTCTCTGCTAAAATCAACCATACACAGCACATCGTGTTAAAAAAAATGTAGAAACGAAGAAGAATCAAAGTTATAATGCGGTGAAGTTATTACGATTTATGACCTTCCACTTGGTATTGAGAATGGAAGCAGCTTCCAAGACATCCTTGATGATAGGAAGATCTGCGGACGAAACACCGAACACGTGAATGAAATGATACATTCCAGAGAGAGCTAGTTAGTTAGTTAGTTAGTTACGTTTTAGGGTTTCACAAAGGAGGGCGAAGGTGGCCTTCTTGTTCCTAACGGAAGGTTGATAGATGAGGGATTTGATGGAGGCAAGAGCGCGGCGCTTAGCGTCTCCTTCGAGAACAACTCTCAGCACCTTCGCTGCCTCTCTGCGTGCGAAATACGCAGACCTCTCGGCACCCCTGAACTTTCCTCCCCCATTTTCTTCCACATTCTTCTTCGTCTTCTTCATTCCCAGGGTTTAGGGGTTTTGTCTTTTGTCTTTGCATTGCACTTAATTTACACGATAAACCAAACTTTTTGTCCCACACTCTTCTTTTGCCTGAAACGACGACTCTATTGGTGTCGTCTTTGCGGTCTATGAACATTTATACGCAAGCCCATTCCAGCGAGTCTGGCCCGTACTTATTTGGATTCTTCTTTTCGCACCTTTTTTTTAAGCATGTTTCTCTATTTAATTCTAGGGTTAAATTATGCTTTTATTGCTTGGATATAGAGTGTATCTGGTTTTGATTTTATAAATTTAAATATATTTTTGTTTTAATTTTTATAAAATATATTTTTAGTCTTTAAGCATTGAAGATATATAAAATCATTTTTTAAAACTTCAAATGATAAATGAACTAAATAATCCAAACAAAATAATAATAATTATATGTAAAAAAAATGTAGAAGTAGAATCACAACTAACCTTTAACTGTAAATTAGAAAATACAAACTTTTAGTAGCCTCTAATTCTTGTATTATATTTGTCATGTTGTAAAAAATGACAACAAAATCATTTTAATATATTATCTTATGCATTTTATATTTTAAGCTTGTAATAAAAAATATATATAACTAATATTTACCTATTAACACAAAAAGAAAGATCCACGAACACTTCCCTCCAAAAAGCACAATATCAACGCTGTGTAGAATATCAACTTTTCAAAAGTTGGAAACTAGATAGATATTCCTTGAACATTCCCGGAAGAAATCCCTAACCCAAGTGGTTGTGATCTTTGAATCACACTTAAGAATAAATGTTTAACACGAGATATTATTTCATTGGTTCCTATAATCAGTTAGCCAATAATATCAAATAACATTTCATTGCTTGAGCTTATCATAATTAATCACTGAAAAGTCACATAAATATGACTTAAATATCTAATTTGGAACCACCAAAATTAACTAAAGGCAAGCTTAAAATATATCTTATTGCGTATAAAGTTAGGATCACATGAATATTACAAAAAATAACACAAAAATAAAGTTACATAACTTATGGACTTTAAAAATGAGTACATTTTTTACAATAAGTCCACCTGTGTTGATTTATTATGCATTATTTTTAACGAAAAGAAATCCCGGTCAATATTTTAACTATAAGTTATTTATTACTTGAAATGTATCTAATTTGTAACATCAATTGAATCACCTTTGAACTTGAGAATTTATTGCATAAATTTAGCATCAAATTTTTATGTGAAAAACTAGGCTCAAAACTCTACAATCTTTGCCAAATAATACAAGTCAACACATGAGACTTAAGTCAAATTACTTTTTAAAAAAATATTAGCTAAAAGATTAGCAATGGCTTCGTTTTCGAATTTCTGATCTGTCGTACTACTGATCAGTGTTTTTGCAATTTCTGTGAACGTTCTCCAGATGCTAGCATGTTAACGATAATTTTTTATACTAAATTAAAATAATTTTAAAAGGTCAAGGCAGAAAATAATTAGCGTTGGAAATGACAGAAGGAAGATTATTCACCTTCACGTGCCGCAATATTTCTACATATTTGACTGTAAAATATAAAATCACACTTTATCTTTAAGGTGACATAAGACATGATTATGAAAAGTGTTTTAACGTTAATTTAAGGTTGTGATATGAGTGCAAGGTAATATCCACGACCCTTCCTAGAAACAAGGGTCAAGTGGAGAGTGACGTGCCAATAATAAGATGAGAGGTTCAAATAAATTATTGTTTTGAAAAATAGAATTTTAAGTCTGATCCAATTTTAACATGAAATTTTATTTAAAATCTCCATTTATGAAATATTTAAAAACAACTATAAAAAATTTAATTGCAAACCAAACACTTACATAGTCTTTGAATTTGTTGATCTACCCCGAAATGGAAGTCAGCGGAAGATACCTATGAACTTCCTCACCTTTTGCCAATTTTGGGGATTATTATGATGTCTTCAAAAATTATGAATCGTTTTCCTTCAATTATTTTAAGATATCATGACTTTTTTTATACAAAAATTCACAGAATCATTATTACATTTTCTTTTATTATAGAAAAATTCAGCTGAGGTCAATGCACAGAGTGTATGTGAGGGACTTCAAACTTTATAAAAGACCATTTTCTATAAGGTTTTTTAATATATATTTTAGGATTTATTGTCTTAGTTTATTTATTTATTTTTAACTAAGTATCTTCTTCATACATAGAGTAAATTTTTATTTCATTTTTTTTAATTTAATAAACTAAATTTAGGAGAATTATCATACACTCCATTTATAATATATAATTTTGTGATGCTTACTACCCTATAATTGGGTTAAGGCAATTTTCAAATTGTTATAGTAAGAAAGAATACATGTTTAACATCATGTCTGAATATATACAATTTTTTCGTAGTTATACTAATAAAATTTAAAATAATTTTTTTTAGATTCATATTGATTTAAAATTGACGCAAAAGTGACACATGTTAAGAGATTTATTAATTTTTTTTATTAAAAATAGTTTTTAATAAATCTTTTATTTTTAAAAATATAAAGATTCGTATTAATGTAAAATTGACGAAAAAAGTGACATATTATGCTAAGAATATTTATTAATATGTTTTATTAAAAAATATTTTTAATAAATCTTTTAATTCTAAAAATAAAATTTATTTATATATTATTTAGATTCAAAAAATAAAATTCAGATATAATTAATATTTAATATTCTATTATGTTTTAGTATTTGTATAAAAGTAGTGAATAAAATAAAATAAAATAACAAGATTTTTTGTATAACTTTTTTTATATATCAAAATCCCTCAAATCTCAAGATAATGTGATTTCGTTCGTCAATATTCTATATTGTTGTAGTGAAGAAGAATCAACGGTAAAAGAAATACCTTTCTAGTCTATTTAATTCAAGTATAAAATATTAAAAAAAAATTAAGTTTGAAAGCGAACCAGTGTATATTCAATTTCTGCATTAATCGACAATAGTTATATAAATCTCCCCTTTCATACCTCAATTCACATTTACATATTGGTGTTTGGATTCGACCACATGTCTAAAATCAATCTAATTTTAAATTTAATAAGTAAAACTCTTTATTCAATTATGCATGTTGTGTATATTACTAGACACAAATCGGTTCATTTGGCTTAAATCTATAATTACATGTGCTTAGAGGAACGAAGTCAATTATCTCTACATAATTATGACTTAATTATTTATCTTTAAAAGTATAATTAGATTTATTAAGCAAGTTGATTGTCTTGTTTTGGCTAGATTAATTCATTGTATCTTCACTTTTGTAAACTTATGAATTTTCATCGTGTAAAACCAACTCAAAGAATAAAGTAAGTAAAATACTTTCTTTAAGTCTTAGAAAAGGAAGACTCAACTTTTTTTTACTACTATTATTTTTTTATTAAATTAATTATAAAATTATGTTTAAAAAAAACTTTATATTTTATTATTAATACATCTCTGTAAATTATTTACAAATTTATATTTGAAACTAAAATTTAATTAAACTATTATTAGTGTATTTTAAGTTCTATTGATATTAAAAATTATAATTAATGTGTTAAATTTTTTATTTAATAAATTATAATTTTATTTACAAACAAAAATAATTAATTATTTTTATATTCTTATAATTAATCTAGATTTTTTTTTTTATCTTTTTGTTTTTATATAATTTCTCTTATCTCTATTTATTTTTATTTTTTTCCGAAAAGCTCTGTTTATAGAATTTTGACATATTACATTTTTTTAATTTTATATTGTCCGTATTTTAACAACTTTTTTAGGTGAAAGGATTAGACACAAAACATGCTAATAATACCTATAGGTATGCTGTTGTGACTTTTCTGTCGTGTGATCCTTAGCTATGTTTTTATTTCCTCGATGTAGGTGTTATCATTTGAAGGCATAAAAAAACACCATAAAGTCTAAAATTATCAATGCAAAATATAATTACAAGGGATGCAAAAAATAGGGATCATTCTATTTGAATACTGTATACTACACATATGTAGGGTGCACTTTTGAATATGTTATTACAATTAAAAGATATAGATTGTAATTTAAAGTTTAATTAAATGAGATAGATTATTGACGTTATGAAAATGACATTTGTTTTTGTATGACAAAGATATAAATTACTATATTTTATCTTTTATTTTTATTTTGTATATATTACTTTCTGAACGAATTGAAACAACTTAATTATTCTTGCTTGCTTAATATATTTATTTACTTATATAAAAAAACAAAATAAGTTATCCGATTTATTTATTATGTGGAATGTACATTATAATAAAATTATTAAGTAATGATCAATTAGTAAAAAAATATATTTAGAGAATAATTTCTTAATTACAAATTAATTTGGAAACCAACTTTTCTGATTGTAAAATCTTGATAATTAATGTTAATGACTAATTTAAAGACCAATTTATAATAAATATTATTTTAGTTATTAATTTAGAGACTAATTATGATCTTTTAAAACAGTTATAGTTACTAATGATTAGTAAATAGATAATCTTATACCAACTAATTATTTTTTATCACTAAAATCGATCTGTTATCGTCAATGAATTTTCCTTCAGTGTCGTTGATTTTTTATATTATTTAAAAAGCATCTTTCTATTACGACAAGAAAAACAAAAAGAGAGCCATGAAACATGTATTTAAGATAACCAAAAACCAGTGGTTCGAAGGAACCTCAAAGCACCATCACTTTTGACTTATAGTTCTCACCTATGAAGGGGTTGGTCTAACCACGACACCCAATGGCCAATAAAAACTTTAAAGGGTTGCATACTAATCTAAAAAAAAAAAAAAAAAAAAAAACTAACACTATTGGAAATAACCA
>Ga0099822_1008486_pt1 | contig 13123 bp, 6 predicted proteins | sample CowpeawhiteBW_FD_76839 | JGI IMG/M metagenome (GOLD analysis project Ga0099822, IMG submission 76839) | Root nodule microbial communities of legume samples collected from California USA - Cow pea white BW | ecosystem: Host-associated > Plants > Roots > Nodule | place: USA: California | collected... | reverse complement strand
ATATATATATATATATATATATATATATATATATATATATATATATATATATATATATATATATATATATATAAAAGAGATCAAACACTTCTAAGCGTCCAAAGTTTAATTATCGATACAAAGAGACCAAATATATTATAATTAAAAAAATAATATTTATAGTTATATATTAATTTTTATATATATATATATATATATATATATATATATTTTGAAGGGTTAAGAATATAATATTTTATTTTATGTACGAATATATAATAATCAAGGTTTTTTTTAGTTTTTATTTGCATTTTTGTGTTTTAAAAAAAAATATATGTATGTGTAATTTTAGTAGTTAATATAATTCAATGATATTTTGAACTTAAGAAAATTTATGTTTTTACTTTTTATAAGGATACAAAAGTAAGAAAAAAACAGTCATTGGCTTTAAAAAATATGAAAAAAAAATGTTTGCATGTATATACACCTTTATGATCATGGTAACTTTTTTCCTGTAAAAATAATTCAAAATAAAATTTTAAAATATAAAAGAGTTAAGTAAAATTTAAAATTAAATTATAATTTATAACAAATACACTCCACTTAGAGAAATCATTTATGTTGTGTTTGTACGAGGCAATTTGATGGAGCAATTTATTTATTTTAAAATTTTAAAATTTTTTGAAGTAAAATCACTTGTTTGGATGAGGAAATTAAATTAAAATTGAAATTAAGAAATTTTAAGAAGGTATTTCAAATAACTAAAATATTATAATTTGAAATTCATTCAAAAAAGAAAGAAATTTAAAAATTCACTCATTTTCACTCTAATATCACTCTACTCACAAAGGTTGAGCTGAGTCGGCTTGTGATAAGATTGAGTCGAGTCAACCTAGGTTGAGAATTGAGCTGAGTCAGCCCGAAAAGAAGGTCAAGTCAAGTCGGCACAAGCCGATGGTCGAGTCGATTTGACCTAGGCCAAATGTACAGTCGAGTCGGTCTAGGATGAAGGTCGAGCTGAGTGGTCTAGGCTGAAGGTTGACTCAAGTCGGTCAAAGCCGAAGTCATGCTGAGTCAATCTAGGCTGAAGTCGAGACAAGTCAGCCAATGTCAAAGGTCGAGCTGAGTCAGGAAGGTCAAACCGAGTCAAGTTAGGCCGAAGGTCGAGCAGAGTTAGCACGTTTCGAAGGTCGAGTTGAGTCGTCCCAAGTTGATGAACGAGTTGAGTCAGTTCGACCAAACCAAAGTCAAGTTGAGTCTGCTAGAGCCAAAGTTGAGCGTAGTCGGCCCGAGCCAAAGGTCGAAACGAGTTGGTCTGAGTCGAAAGTCGAAATGAGTCCCAGGAGGTCGAGTCAAGTTGACCCGACCCGAAAGTGAAGCCAAATCAACACGGACCAAAGATCGAGTCAAGTTGACCCATACCAAAGATCAAGTGAGTTTGTCTTAACATAAAAATTTAAATTAGTTTATCTAAAAAAAATTGAAATATAAGAATTCTAATTACTGGATCCAAACAAACTATTTAATAAATAAAAAAAAAATTAATTATAAGTAATTCAAATATTACGTATATCAATTTCTTAAAATTTTTGAAATCCTTCCTCGAAACACATGGTAGGATTTTAAAATATGACAATAGACTTATACGTCACCATAGTACATATACTGTAACTAAAATACTTATTTTATTAAATAACAATCGACTTATATAAAACTTAAATATAAAAATATTATCCTTACCATGTTGTTAAGTTATAACTTATGCTTAAATGAAGATTGTGTTAATTAATTATTTTTAATTTATTAAAATATTTTGAATGTTACGTTTAAATTTTTTTGAATGTTTTTTATTGTCTTATGATTTTGTACTAAGTAAAATTAACTTAGCAACCAAGTTAGTTGGTGTACTAGTTAGGCACCATGTGCTCACACATTGTAGAATAATTTGTGTAGCTTGTGTTTGATCCCACCACGTGAAAAACTTGTTGAAATAATGAAAGTAGAAAAGAAAAAATTATAGATGACGAGTAGGAGTATACCCAATAAGTGTAAAAATGAATATTAAAAGTATTACTTTCACAACTCTAACATCAATATGAATGCCTTTTCAAAAATATACCTATGAAGACGATTCTACCCAGATTTTATTCATTGTGATCCGGAATTTTATTCTATTGTGTGATGCGCCTTCAATGTAATTTAAATATGAAAATGAGTTTTATTCAATGTAAAATAGTAGTAGTGATATCATTAAATTAGTTAGGTCATATCATTAAATTAGTTAGATCTAACATGTGTACTAGACTTTTTATTTGAATGTAGTACTTGACAATGCAAAACTTATAGTTTACCTGATAATCTTTTTATTTTATTTTTTTTATCTCGCATCTTTAATCTTTAAATTGAATATATCTCTATCTAATTGTTATAAATTTGAATTTTCTATTTTACTCTTGCAATTTTAAATATTATTTTTTATTTTTTTCTTACACAAATCGAGATGATTTCAAAATATTGACTTTTTATTTACTTATTCTTATCTAAATGTTCTCTTATTTGCATGTTACAATTTGATATGTTTTGTTTTTGTTTATGGTCTGACATTTATTTGCAAATGCATTCAACACTCAAATCAACAAAATCAAAAGAACAAGTAAGATACTAAATGTGTAATAAATAAAATGATGTTTTATCTATGTGGGTCTAGGTTGATTGTACCACTCGTTCTAGCATCTTATTAAAGTTAGTTTTGGAAATTAGGTACATAATTAATTACATTTTAATCCAAATTATTGTACTTTTTTTTCATAAGCATAATTTTGGACGTTGAATAACACATTGACTCCTAAAGGTATTGGTGTATTCAAAGGCTTTTAGAGAATACTTTCACGTCTTTAGTCTAGCCTTTTAGTGTCATATGTACATTGGCTCATTAAGTTCAAGAGTGATTAAAATGACAATAAGTTGGGAATGATAAAGGGTCAACATGTTTTGAAAGACAAGTGTCATATATTTGATCGAGATCACCTAGATGTCATTTGTACACTAGTCCCCTAGTTTCAAGAGTGATTAGAATGACAAAGTTAATAAAGATGAAGGACCAAAATGTTTTGAAAGAAAAATGCCATATCATCGGTCGAGATGACCACAATGTCATTGTACATTGATATCTGAAGCTTAAGGAGTGATTGGAATGATGAAGAGTCGTATAGCTGAAAAGATGTGATTACCTAAAAGATCAATGTAATGATTGCTAAAAATTGTTCATATCTCTCTAGCTTGAGGAGTCATTCTTAGCAATTACAATGATTGCCTAAAAGCTAAAAATGATTTAGTTTGTGACCTTTAGATCAAAGAGATATAGTAAATGTAGATCATTGTGACAATTTATATGATTACCCCATTTTTCCTATAAATACGTAGTGGGTAGTTATTACAGAGACCACCTATTATTTTGAAGAGGACCAATAATTGGCTAGGTGTAAATAATTTACTTTTATATCACATTGATAATGATGTCCTATTTCAGATCTTACATCCCATTATATAACATGAAGTGTTAATTGTTAGCATTAGACAATCAGTGGCGGAACTTGGACAAAAATGTAGGGGAGCCAAATAGATTTGTTATATATAATTTTTTTTTAGTTAGAAAAAAAACTCTTCATCTTTTCTCTTCATTTCCTCTGCTTAAAATAAGCACATAATAGTAGAATTCAAAAAAAATATTACTATCATTCACTATTATATCATGCTATTATTTCATGATACCAAATTATGAACACCATTTTAGATAAGCCTTTCGTACCTTATCAATTTGATTTTGTGGTATTGTCAAATTTGAGGCCGTTTTTCTCTCGTTGTAATGAATTTTTAAATTCAGTATATTATAACTCTAAGAATTTTAGATATTTGTTTTTTATTTTCTTGAATTTTGGTTCTCATGAAATTTCTCAAGTTTAGTTAACGTAAATGCACATTTTTTTTATCTTTATCACAAGCCTACCTCTTTAAAAAAAATCAATTTTTTTACTTTTTATCATAATCTTTCTAATATAAATTTATCATCTCTCGCCTATGTGAAAAAAATAAAATTTATATTCACAAATCACAATCATCACAATGCAAAACATAACAAAACTCATACCACTTTAATTAAATAAACAACACCGTATGAGTTCAAAACTTAAAAAAAAAATTACCATAGACAGCAAAAAAATACAAAATCCCTAAATTTCACAATTAAGGATTATAATAATATGGGGAAAATTATAATTAGGGTTCATACCAATTTCATAAAAGAATCCCTAAAATCATAATTATGGTTTTATTAATTTGGGATAAACATTCTAAAAAGAATCATAAATTTAGCATACATAAATCATAGTAAAATACTAACTTTGATCTGAGAGATCATGCAATAATGTATACTTCAATATAAATTTATGTGTTTTCCAACCTCTATTTCCCACTCTATCTCTTTGTATTTATTCCTCTTCACACACTTTCATTATAATTTACATGGTGGAAAGATCTTATAACGAGAAAAAACAAATTTAATCTCTTTTATAAATCAATGTCTCCATTAAATTTTTTTTATTTTATCTTTTATTATAATTTCATAATATAAACTTAAAATAAATAATATATAAATATAATTTAAAATATATATAAATATATATAAAAAAAATTAAAAAAAAAATTGGGGGAGCCACGGCTCCCCCTGGTCACCACATAGGTCCGCCACTGTAGACAATGGAAACCCTATTAGACAAGTCTGAGATCGAATAAGTTTTGATGATAACAAAACGTATAACGAAACAAACAGAGATAAGTCCATATATATGTTCCAGATAAGCTTAAAATGATTAGAATTATATATTAGATAAAGCTATGGATATAAGAAGGGTCGGTCAATGAATATAATTCATTAGACATACATACATGACCATTAGACGACCCAAAAATGTGTGCAATGATTGCTTGTGAATATGAATATATGTGTGTGTGTTTAAGCCAAGCATTACTCAACAGGGAACATGTTAATGTTTGAAAGAAATAAACAACATATTAAAAAGCAAGGCTTAGACAAGCTTAGTTGAAAACACTTGTTTAACGAGTTGAAGGTTGGATCAGACGACCAAGCCATTAGACAACTCAGGTTCTACACAAGTGTCAAACAACTTGAATTAGTTAAACGTGTAAGAGTGTAAAACGACTCAAGACTATGAGTGACATTACAAGAACCAAGTGACTCAAACGGTAAAAGAGAAAAATCAATGTATAAAATGTCTATGTTAAGCGACTATATGAGTCAATTTAGAAATTATTAATAAAGATGATTTGTTTTATTGATGTAATTAACATAATCTTAGTGTCAATTTTGATAAAAGAATCATTGATTCGCTTCAATAAATTTAACAAAAATAACCAAATTGCATCAATTTTTTAAAAATCGGGACCAAATTAAAACTTATAACAACTCGAGGACCAATTTGAAACTTTTAAACAAAAACAAGGACAAAAAAGTAATTAAACCTATATTTTACTACAATATTATTATTATTATTATTATTATTCCTAAAATATATTTTAAACTAATAAAATAAAAAAATTCAACATAATGTCATGAATTTTCTACTTTTATGTTAAAAAATTCACATTTTTTTAAATTGATTATAATTTTTTTTAAATTGATTTTATGTTTTATTGTCTGGTGTTAAAGTGAAATTAGTCTCAAATGTTATTATGATCATATACAACAAATATTTAATACGTGGAGAGTTAGGTTAATAATTTTTGATTTTTAAATATCAATAAATACGAAGTAAGTATATAGTTTATAATGAAATAATCAATGAATATTTTATTTAATAATAACAAAAAATTATAAATAACATGATTAATTTTTTTAATAAAAATAAAAATAGTTATAATATCTTTAAGATATCATTCACAATACACACTAATATAGATAATATTTATTATTATTACTCACACAAAACATAATGTTGAATACAATAACTAATAGAATTAGTTATATTTATAAAGGTAAAAATTATAAAAGGAATATGCAGCTAAAAGTAACAGTTGCAAAATCTAATAATATTTATAAAGACAGAAAGGTAAAAAGAACAAACAAATATCAACAATTGGACATTACCTTATTTTACATATATACTATATATAGTTACAAATTAATAGAACTTTATTTGAAATCATGTAACATCTGTGCCTTAAAACTGTCATGTGTGACACGGAATCACTTTTGTAAAGATGGCCAGTGATAATATCACAAATGTAATACTTTTTATTTTTAGAATTAATTTTTTTTATTGAAAAAGGGTATTTACTCAACATAAAAGAATGGGAGAATGAATAAGGAGAAAAAACAGTTTGTTCAGGGAAAGAGGAATCACCTTTCGACTTCGGTCTGAAAGTTTTTTCCATGTTTGGACATTTGAATAGCGAATTCCAGTTCTGATAAAAGGAGGAATGTATAGTGATGCTGCTGCTGAGGCCGAATCTGAATCTGAGCGCAACAGAATGAGTTGTGGCGCTGATGAAGAAGAACAAGGCTCCTTCAAGAGCTTGGCCAAGCAAACGGAGCAGAGTTATCAGTTGCAGCTAGCGCTCGCTCTTCGTCTCTCTTCTCATGCTTCTGCTTCATCCGATCACTCTTCGTCTCCGGCTCAGACATTATCACACCGTTTTTGGGTATATTGTTATCTTATGAAAATAGCTGTTTCTGTTTGTACAAGTAGGATCATGTTTAGGTTTATTAATGTTAAAATTGATTTAAGCTCCTATTATTTGGATTTAGGATTTTTATGTTATGTAGTGGATGGATTTTTGTGTTTTGTTTTTGTAGACCTTGGAATACTAAGGTGGAAACCCAACTCCACGGGATTTTCTAGTATATGATTAGAAAGATATCATTATTTATAAAAGAATGGACTAACATCAACTCGTTTTATTATTATTATGATTATTATTATTATTTAAGTAAATTAGTAGGTATCTGAATTCAGAATACAGAGTACACAGAGGGGAGGGATAAGGAGAGAGAACAAAGAAAGAGGACGGGACTGAGGGAAAGAAGAGATAATAGAAGACATAATACGGAAAGAAGTTGACTATTTTTTTTTTTTTTTTGTTTAGTCAAAAGCTGTTGTAATTTATATGCAGCTTTCAACCCAAATAACTATAAATCTGCAATCTCAGTTATAGGAAATAATTGATTTCCAAAATATCCTCAATCTCATGACACATTACATATCACATAATTACAGAAAAGTTTATTTTATTTTATTTTCTTCTAAATATGCTTATGGAGGATTTTACCCAAACAGACCTAAGTTATATTGATTTGACAACTTTGTCTTTATTCAGTTCATTTCTTACTTGTGAGATTATACCATTTATTGATTCAACTCAGCTTAGTTTAGTGTAGCCTGTTTACCAGTTATAAGTAATCTGGATTTTGATACTGTGAAGTAACTTTAGAATCATCCAGGCACCTTTAAATTGAATGCTTAATACATGAAGCTATACTTGTCATGTGCACATGTTTTGTGTTTAAGCATTAAACTTTTCTTCAACAGTAAAGATATTGAGTGTCCATATGCTTTCATATTTGTCAGGTGGATGGTTGTTTGCTATACTCTGACCAAATTCTAGATGGCTTTTACTTAATCCATGGGATGGATGCATATACATGGACTCTAAGTACTGATTTGCAGAATGTTGGTATTATTCCATCGTTTGAATCACTCATGTCAGTTGAACCTGGTGATGACTCGTCAATTGTTGTGGTTGCCATTGATAAATCTAGAGATCCTGGTTTGAGAGAACTGCAAAACAGGGTAGCAAGTCTTTCAAATAACTGGATTACCACTAAAGATGCAACTGATCAGCTTGCAAGTCTTATTTGCAATAGGATGGGGTCAGTAAACTGTCTTCATTTTTTGAAGAAATGAAAAATAATTGTTTCGGAAAGTCACAATTACATCTTCCTAATGAGTTTTATTGTGTTTTGAAGGGGAGGGTCTTTAACCGAGGAAAATTTAGGTATACGCTGGAAGGAATGCACCCAACTTCTTAAAAGCTGCCTGCACTCTGTCATTCTTCCAATTGGAAGCTTACCCATTGGCCTTTGTGTCCATCGAGCGTTGCTGTTTAAAGTATAAATCATTCTTTAATGCTTTGTTTATAATGATTTTCTGGTTACATTATTTTTACATCAATATCACTCAGATTAACATACCTGTATTTCTTTATTTATTATTTTCATTGTTCCATCGTAAAGCAGATAACTGGGAGTTTCTAACAGAGAATATCCTTTATTTTACATATTAGTGAAGTTTGATTGTTGAATGTTCTATAACAATTTCAATTGTAGGTGTTGGCTGACTTAATCAATCTACCATGCCGTATTGCAAAGGGCTGCAAGTATTGCAGAAAGGATGTGGGAGCTTCATGCATAGTGCAATTTGGTTCTGACAGGTTTGTTGCATTAGTTAAGTAATTAAATTTACACATGGTAAATTTGATAATGAATATATATTTTTTAATTATTTGCATCATTGAGAGGTAGGTAAGGAATGGTAGAAAAAGTAAAGATGGGTGTTTGAGATTTTTTTTGTCAAACTTAGCCGCTTTTGAATTAAGTAGTATTCAATAAGGAAATGTATATTAAACTTTATATTTTTTCCATTTTCTATTTACAAATTACGTTTTATTTGGTTGATAAGTTAAATAGGTAGGAAAGAAAAACAATAAGAGAGGAAGGATTTGAACTTTGTTTGGTTGAGAAGTTAAATAAGGAGGACGAGAATAGTGTGAAAAAAATGTCATTGGATGGATAGAAAGAAGTGCAGAAAAATTTTCTGTTATTTAGATAAATAGATTGTATTATTTTTTTTTACCATAATTTAAAATATTAAAATTTTCCCTTTTTTTTTAAAACTTTTTAATCTTTTTATAAAAAATTTTTATCATTAATCATTATTTTTTTAATGTTATAGAAATATTTTTTAAAACAAAAAATAGAAGTACTCAATCAAAAGACAATTTTCCTTTACTTGAAGGGAATGATGACTTTTTCTTGTCTATGACGTGGAGTGCTTACTGTTGCCTTTCCTAAATTATGTGCGCGTGTTTGCGGGATAATTGAAGGTTGAAATCTTTCACTAGCTGTGATTAAAGAATGAAAATTATGCAGTGATGAATTTACAAAGGTACTATTTGAAGAAAATTTTATTGGTAAAGTTTGAACTTTAAACTACATTCTTCCCAAATATTGGCTGGCCAACAAAACAGGGAAAAAGATTCTTTTTCTTACCGTTATTGACAACCTAGGTTCTGCTTATTTTTACAAATGAATAATAAATAAAGCATAATACTTATTCAGAATAAAATAGAAAAGACAAATAGTAATTTTCATATTTATAAAATTAATATATTGAAAATAGTTTTAAGTACATTCTTACTCTATTCTTTATAAAAGAATTATAAACATAAATTGCAAACTACTCTATAAAGATCCCGACATTTATATACTCCATATGAGCTTATACGTATTTTCCTTTGATATATTTCTTAAAAAATAAAATGGCCCAAGATATATATCTACATTTTTATGTAATTTATGACACCTTGGAATTTGAAAATAAATTTAAGAAACATCAGTTAGAACTTCGATTGTTTCTTTCTTTTGTTCTCTTAGTTTTTCTCTTTAATGTTTTGTTTTATCTTCTGGTCTTTGTTTAAAAGGATTCTTTATAGCTGATGGTATCTAATTCTTTCTCTTCATTTCAATGTATTTATTCTCTTAAAAAAAATCGTTGGTGTGTGTTTGAATCTTGTAAATATGTTAGAATCCTATAGATATAGTAACAAATGATATTAGGATCAATCGATGATATTAGGATAAATTAGATTGATTCTGTATTTGTGTTATTAGCCTAAAATATGGCAATTGAATATTCTGTAATCTTGTTCTCTCCCCTATAAATTGATTAGCTTCGCTGTGGTTTAAACACAAGAAATTCATCATATGCCTTGGTTTCTCAACATGGTATTTAGAGCCTAATGAGGAATGAAACTTAATTTGTTCTTTCCTTGTGGGCACACTGTTCATAGGTGTAGATTTGGCTTATCCATGGGAACCCCGAAACTAAATGCGCTTGTTTTCACCAACTCTGCCACTGAATGTTATCTACTGACAAGTAGGATTGCAGTAACTATGATTCTCGAGTCTCAAACATCATACTCTGGCTCAAGGGTCAAGGTTATCTTGACCATCTCACTAATAAAGAAGAAATTGTGGTTGAAATTGATTAATCTAAATGTAGTAAAATTGATGCTCAACTTTATGGGATCGTCAAGTCTACTATTCATCTTTCAGTCAATTAGATTTTCTACTCCCACCCAGGACATGTCTGAATCGGTTTGGACATAGGCCAAGTCGATTTACATTATTGATGTACAAAATCTCTATAGTATGTTAGCAAGCACCTCATGGATGTGAAAGCATTGACACTTAATGGAGCAATGTTGACCTGTTTGGGTAGTATAAGCGGTTTTCTTCTAGATTTTATTGAACTTTTGCCTGCGCCACAACCCCTGCTGAGGAATTGGAGAATCATCAGACCATTTTTGTGTTACTAGCTTTTATGGATTATTTGCAGAGTATTTTCGACATCAAATTTTAGGATCTCCCTTTGCCCACACTATGTCTATTCCTTGGTCCTCTTTCCTTCGCATTCTTGCTAAAGCAATCATTGACTGGGCAACTAGTCTGGCCTTTGTGCCATCTATCCTTATTGATTTTCAGCCTTAATCTCAAACAGAGGTGATCGCAGTCATTCTCGTAAAAACAATGGTGATCATTAATCGCGATTCAAGAGTGACCATTGCCACAAACTTGGTCACACCATTGATCGTTTTAATACCTGCATGGTCCCCCCTAAAACAGTTAATCTGGTAAACTTTGCTCTTACTGATTCTTCTGCATAGTTTACTCCTGCAGAAGCTGCTTCTACTCTCAATATACCGCCAACAATTTTTTCAATGATTTCCTTCAATGGTATGGGGACCATTACTCTTTGGGTCCTTAGTTCCTTTCTGTGGCTATTGATCATATAACTATTAATAAATCTTTTGTTTCTTCTCTTTCTACTTTTAGCCATTTATCTTCTATCACCAATGCAAATGGTTCTCACACAGTCCTGAGGTGTTAGCATTGTCCATCCTCCTCCCTCTCTTTCTATTCGTAAGTTGTTTATGCCCCTGTGGTTCTCTTTAATTTATTTTCCATCAACAAACTTACAAGGTCCATTGATTATGTCATTTCTTCTACCACAAATTATGATTCTTTGTACGACTACAGGATGGGCAGACGATTGGTTTCAAATATAAGAGTCTCCATCCCCCTCTCAACCCATCTCCCCCACCCTTGCAAGTTTATCATTATTGCACTCGTCTTATACTGTTGGCACCTAACCAACAACATCACAAAGCCTCCTCCGATATACACACAGGAATGGCAATTTGGTACAGATAGTGCCTACCCTCTACTTGTTCTGTCTAAAATAATGTGTCCATTACCCGCTTTACCAATCCACGAAAAAATGTCTGCGGATATTTTTCACTTTTTTTGTTTTAAATAAAATTATTTAAAACTAGTTCTTTAAAATATAAACTTAGATAAAAGAATTAATTTTAAAGTACAATTCAAATAAAATTGCACAAGAAAATATTAATGCAAATAACTTGATCTTTCTAAAATACAAATTTAAATAAGTTGCATCACAAAGTATAAGTTTAAAAAAATAATCTTTTTGAAAACAACTTCAATTTCATATGTCTAAATAAAAAAATATATAAATATATAAAATTAAATTCTAAACAATTCTTCAATGATTAATATCTCTCTTTCTAAGAACTTTATTTTGATCACTTGATCTTTAAAAGTGGGTGTCCATTACTAAAAGGAATTATCTCACAATGATTAGTGTGTATACATTGGTTGGATACCAAAATTGCCTTTGTTCCTTACTCCTATATTTGCTTTAGTTTGAAGGGGGAGTATTAAAATCTTGTAGATATGTTAAAAATCTTAAAGATATGATAAATGATGATATTAGGATCAAGATTGATGTTATATTTATGTTATTAGCCTAAAATAGCACAAGTGAATATTTTGTTATTGTGTTCTCTCTCCTATAAATTGAATAGCTCCACTCTGGACTTTTAAAGAAATTAGAGAAACACTAACAAAAATTTAAACTAGTAATATTTTCTATTCCACCAAAAATCTATTATTATGTAATGCATTTTCAAATGGGGGACTGAACTTATCTGCAAGCTATGTGAAGGAAGGTTGTGCTTATGAATTTTGGTTAGGGGTGGAAACTAATTTTTCTGGTACATCAGTTCAATGGTATTTTACTATGGTTTGTTTTTTGGTCGTAATTAAATATCAGGGTAACCGGAGGGAATCTTTTTTACCAATGTGTTTCATTGTTTTACTTTTTCTTATTATATATAAAATGTGTATGGCATGGTTTTATTAGCTGAAACAAAAGCAAGCTCAATTAACATAGAAATATGCGTATGCACCTCTGTAGGGAGTATATGATTGATTTAATTGGAAGGCCTGGGGCAACATGTCAACCTGATTCTTTTCTGAATTCTGCTTCTTCAATGTTGGTTGCTTCACCATTATGTCATCCAAAGTTCAAGCCAGTTGAAACAGCTGAATATACAAAGACACTTGCTCAATTGTATTTCTTGGACAGTCAAGCACTTCATCTTGTATTTGATACTACATCAGGTTATTATCTTTGCGCTCGATGCTTTTTAAAATATATATATATATATATTTATGATGGAACTAGTCTTGTGAAAAATAAAAGTTATTTGTCTTTATACTGAAAATTACTAACTCTTCCTTCTCTTGATTACCTTTGCTTTTACAGTTACATTGCTCTATTTTTAACCTTAACTGAATTTTACCTTTGATTTTACGTGAAACATTGAAAGATACCCTACACACAGAGCAAATTATTTAGACAATTTGCATCCTTTTTTTTTTTTTTTTTTTTTTTTTTTTTTTTTTTTTTTTTTTTTTTTTTTTTTT
>Ga0099822_1008479_pt1 | contig 13131 bp, 4 predicted proteins | sample CowpeawhiteBW_FD_76839 | JGI IMG/M metagenome (GOLD analysis project Ga0099822, IMG submission 76839) | Root nodule microbial communities of legume samples collected from California USA - Cow pea white BW | ecosystem: Host-associated > Plants > Roots > Nodule | place: USA: California | collected... | reverse complement strand
TATTTTTATAAATATATATATATATATATATATATATATATATATATATATATATATATATATATATATATATATATATATATATATATATATATATATATATATATATATACATACATACATATATATATATACATACATACATATATATACATACATATATATATATATATATATATATATATATAAACTACTAAACTTAATTATCAAGATAAATGTCAATGACGTCGGACTCACTGAATGTGTGTCCTTGTGGTGGTTTCTAGGCTTTGTAAAGTCCAGTCTTAAGGAGTTATCACTCAACCACACAAAAGGTTGGTTCCTTTCGTGCCTAGGACCAAACAAGTTTATTGACTAGGACCTCGTACTACTTTCACCACATGACCTATTATACTCTATTTGAGTGTGAATGGTTAGAGTATCAAGATACCTCCTTACTAACATTCATCACGTTAATGCATAATGGTACCACAAAAGAATTTCTCCTTGAAATTTTTTAAACACCATCCTCATTCATGTCCACAACAACATCTTCACCTCAATTAAAAACAATCCACATCATGAACATACATAAGGTCCATTATAAAATTCATCTTAAACTGCCAAAGAAGAAAAAATATTCAACATACAAACTAAAGCTCAAAGGTGACACTTAGCGCCAAACCTTGCAAAAAATGGTGATCGTGGCATTTTTGGCGGTTAGTGTTATTCTTCTTACAAAAAGTTGTGCTCAACAACACTTTCTGGTGCTCGACGTCCTAAAGCTAAAATGCTTCAGACCTGTAGTATAAAGATGACGCTCAATAGTGCCATGTGCCTTGTTGTCGCTCAATGCCACAACATTCATAAATTTTGGCGCTCAATGGCAAAAGTTGGAACTCAACACCCTAGAGCTAAAATGCTCCCAGACCTGCATAACAAGGTTGGCACTCAGCGCCAATCTACCATTGCTCAACGTTGTATCAAATATCAACCAATGAAAATGTGATTTGGGAAAAATGGGACTTGTTCAACTGATCAATTTGGTACTTCCCTTTTGGTGCTTTGGTAAAAAACAAATTTAAAACATTGGACTTGCACCAGTTCGCTCAATTGCTCAGGTTCTAATTCCCTCAATCAACACAAAATCAACCAAAACACTCCAGCATGAAACAATCATCCAAACCAAGAAAATAAAATTAGTCATGCACACCAAATCAAATTCATCATAGCAACCAAACTTCATCCTCAAAATGAAATCAATCATCAACGTGTAAAACATCAAATTGATAAAACTCACGAACACAAATCAAGACTAGCTTCCCTTATATGTGTGTGTTTGTTAGCTATTTGTCTTGCATTATTAATTTTATAATATTCTATTTAGTAATTTTATACTATTAAATAAAATGTTACAAAAAATTAAATTAATCAATTTAACCTTAATATTATTTTTCTAATCATGTACAAAGTTGACACAAATTAAATATTTATTACTATGTTATTAAGTAATACATATTTACTTATATTTTTTATATAACATGTTTTACCAAAATAAAATACTACAATGAAATATTAATTATTTTTTATCTGCATAAAGTTTATGAATTTAACTAATATGATAAGAATTCTCAATTTACAGTTAACTAATTTTACATTCTGCGTCAAATAATTAAGTAATGTGTAAATATAAAAGTTGCTCACATAAGCATAAGTAATTAAGTAGATAAACTAATGCTTTTGAGGCTTTTAAATTTTACGATCAATTTTTTTTAGTAAACTAAATAAATTTCGAAAAAAATGGTAAAAAGTACAACTAACAATCTTAACATGTGTATATTTGAATAGTCGAATAGATAATTTTTCGTTGAAATCTTACATTTCAATTTAATAAGATTAATATATATATATATATATATATATATATATATATATAAAATTAATTAGTCAATGAAATGGCTTAATTGACTTTTAATTTTTAAAATGTTCTATCTATTTTCAATTGAGTTTATACTAACTTTTTTATTGTGTTCACTGCAAGAAAATCCTCAATTATAAACTAATTTTAGAAATAAGAAACAGTTAGTGTACTGACCAATTTAGATACCAATTTACAAAATTAAAAATCATTGATTACTAAAATAGTTTCTATTATAAATAAAAAATTATAATTACTCATTAAATTGATAACTAATTAATTAGAGACCAATTTAGAAACTAAATCATTTTGGTAGCCAAAACTTAAGTAGCTAATTTTTAGTGACCAATTTCCTTTGGTAGTCAAAACCATGGTAACTAATTAGTGACCAATTATAATTTTTTATTCATAATATTAATTATTTTAGTAACTAATTTTTTTAAATTAGTATTGAAAATGGTTCTATAGTTACTAATTATTATTGGTCACTAAAATTTGTTAGATTTAGAAGTTTATTAGCTGTTCAAAATTTATATTTTTTAATTTGTTTAATTTATCTTTTGTTAATTGAAGGATATATGATTATTATCTTGTCATCTGACTACTTCTCGAAGATTTTATTCAATACTTGTTTTATTTTTAGTGAACTAAATGGTGTGGATTCTTTCTGAATTAGACTAACAAATCAATGTTTTTCGATATAAATTAGAATCCTTTAATTTAGGACTCTAGAATTAACACAAAGTTGATTTGCAATCTATTTATATCGTGGATCAACTTTACAAAAACATTCTATTTGCTAAATTCTTTTTTTATGTGAATATCAATATCAATGTAGAATTCATGCCTTTCTTTTCGATAATATTTTTTTTTTGTGGTTTTAGATTAAAAGTAGAATACTGTAAATGGAGATTAAATATAGTAAAAAAGAATAAAGAAGATGAAGATGGATTGAAATGAAATTTCTTAACAAATTGAAAATGTAAAGGTGCAAGAATGTAAATTGTAGGAAAATAAATTATCAAAAATAAAACAAAAATTAGTAAAGAAAATAAATAAAAGTGATGACCCAAATTGCAAATATCATCGTTAGATTTGTCATCTTATCTTTATTATGCGTAATAAGTTCATGTTTTGAACAATTTCTTATATTCTTACTTATCCTTGTTATATTTATCAAAATCTTATGAGTCTTTATTTTTATATAGTGCTTTACTCTCTCAAATTCGAAATCGATATAATAAAATCAATAAAACACAAAAAGAACTATATATTAATTGTATTTTTATATATATATATATATATATATATATATATATATATATATATATATATATATATTCTCAAATTTATCATGTTTTTTTAAGATTTAACATTCTCATCAAATCTCATTAAATTCACTTTTTCCAAATCTATCTTTAAAAAACAAACCAACCTAAATAACCCTAATTTATAATTATCTCATTATTTAAGATGCTATTAATTAAAATATAAAAAAACATTTTATCACTTTATAAAAAAATACACTATTATTTTATATTAATTACAAATCATCACACTTTCTTATACTTTTTATCTAATACTTATAATAAAATGTCACAAAAAGTAATTAAATTTACAATAACTTTAAAATTTAATTAACTCCTTTTAAATTTATTCCAGTTCCGGTGACGTGGAAGAAAAAAAATCCGACCCGTATTTGAAACTCCATGGAGTCTTCTTGGTAAAAATAAAAAAGTCGACCATAAATTAAAATGAAAGGAAAAGTCTAATTCCTTTTTTTTTTTCTTAATGTGAGTATCTACTTAATTTTTCTAGTGGTGAAGTACAGATTGACCTGCAAAAGTGGGCACTGCCTAACCGTAGATGATAAGCAATGACAACATAGGGTTCTCGTGATCTTTACAAAAGAGAGCTTAAAAAATCAAACTAAATAATTTCTTTTAAAAAAAAGAAAAAAAAAATCCTCCATCTCTGATCCTACTATGTTACCATTTTGTAGTTTTCGATAATTTGACCTAGACAATAATTTTCAATGTCCCCCTAGGAAGAGTTCAGATTGCAAGAAAGCGTAGTAGTTAGCTCTCTCATCTTCAAGCTCCCACAGTTTGTCACACAGAGATGAAAACCCATGTTCACTGTTGAACCCATCTTCTCCGACAAACCCAAACACCCCATCGCCACTACTCGGAATCCCAAGCTCATCATCGGAGGCTTGGAGGAGGTGTCTCATCACCCTCTCCTTCTCACTCTCCTCCTCTTCCTTTTCCTTTTCCTTTTCCTTCACAACCCCTTCTTCCGACGCTACTGTTGCTCCATCCATTGTTGTGAGGTTGTCTAGGTCAATTGCTTGAGCTGGACCCCCCAAAAGGGCATCTTGGAAATCACCATTGTTGGAGGCACAACTGATTTCTTGTTGCAGGGTTGTGATGAGAGGGGAGAGGTCCTGTGTGGAGTCTTCTTCCTCTGAGTCAAGAAGAGAGAGGATGTGGGTGTAGGGTTTTTGCTTCTTGGAGGAGTAGTCTTGTTCAAAGTTCAAGTCTTTTTGGGTTTCTTCTTCTTCTTCTTCTCTGGGCCTCTTTGGCACCAAAGTTTCCTCCATTAAAGTGAGTGAGAGTGTTACGAAGAAGAAGAAGAGGGAAAATAAATAGGTCAAGGATGAAGAGAGAGGTGTGGGGGGTGGAAGATTATATAGGAGAGGGAAAAGAGAGAGAGATGGTCAAAATATGGGAAAAAAAGAAAGAAGGGGATTCACGGAATATTTTAATTTGGGGGAACATTGTAAAGTCAGTTTGTTATTGTTGGACTAGATGCCTAGAACATTTCAAAACTGAAAAAAGAGGAATAATAATTAATTAATTAGTTAATTAATTAATTAAAGGGTATTGTTGGACATGGATTTGTTTGGAGTGTCGTGTAGCCTCTTTTATAGGTTAGCGGTGCTTTCATCTGTAGCCGTTGGATTGGATGAGAATAGGGATTCGTGCGAGCTCGGGCACCGACGGTGATCAATGGCAATGGGGAAAGCGTGGCGCTTTGCCTTTGCATGATATCAAAAGGCCCAAAGATAGTGACAACTTGCGAGAAGAAATTATAAGGAACAACTACTATTTTAGTATTCTTTTCTTTTTCAGATGATATTAAGTGTGTGGATAATATTTTTCTACTCTTTTTCTTTAACTATTTTGTTTGTTTTTCTACGTAATTGACTGTGATTGATTTTTCTTAAAAATATAAATATTCACAGATCTTTTCGACAAAATACAGAATATTTCTTTCTCGTCATTTAAGTGAAGAAGAAATAAAAGAAATATCTTTATCCTTTTATCTTGGAATTTAAATGAATAAAAAAAAAAGAGAAACTTATCTTCTTTGATGGAAAATAAAAAAGGAGTGTTAGTTAGGGAACAGGTAAAAGGGGAAGGCAGAGAGAGAGTAATAGAAAGTGAAAATAAGGGTTTGGAAAAGTGAAAGTATGAATAAGTGAGCAAATGAAATAGAAGTCTAAATTTAATAGAAATATTTGTATATTTTATTTTAGTTGTACTTATAAAAAATATAAAATCTTTTAACAAACTAACTCATGTTGAGTACTTGAAATTTTGACTGTAAAACTAAATATTGACAGAAAGTTTGATGATGGATCCATTAAGTGACATAATGTGAAATTTATATAGGTAGATATTTACAGGTAGTGTGAAATTTATTTTCTCTTAAAAAAGCTTCTATTTTCACTTTATTTCTCACTTGTTATCTTCTTTTCATGCCAACGTAGAATAAATGTACACTTAAAAGGAAAAATAGAGTTCGAATATGAGTTAAATTCTTATATTACATAGAAATTAATAAATTAAGGAACATATATAGATGAAAAAAAAAACATATAAACTTAATGTCTTTAAAATTTTAGATTTTTGTTTCTATGTTAACTAACTTATAAATTAAAAATACACAAAAGACTTATTAAATTATGAATCTTTCATTAGTTTCTATGAATAAAGGAAAAATAAAAATACACAATAAAACTTTTATTAAATACATTAGAAAAACAAAAGATTAGAAAAAGGCAATTTTCATTTAATTGTTCCCGAAAATACTTTATCCACTGAACATATTAAAGAGTTCAAAATTCTGATTTGTTTAGATCTAAATAATATAAATTTGGATTGACCAACACTGGACAAGAAGGCTCGCTAAATTTTATAATTTCATAAAAATAATTATAAATAATGAAACTAGGTTAAGTTGTTGCGGTAAATCCTAATCTATGGTTAATTTTATATGGAGAAATATATATATTAAATTGTTGATAATATTATTTTTTAGAATTAATTATTATATTTGAGATATTCTCTGTCACCTTGAAGTCTAAAATTCTGATGAAATTTTAAATTTAAAAATTAAAAAAAAGAAGAAGATATATTCAAATTTTAACCTTAATTTGTAAATAATATAAGATTGTTGAGTGTAATAAAACAAGAACTACATTTATTTTTTTTAAGTATTAAAACACTGAAAATACCAATATTTCTAAATACAATTTCACGAACATTATCTTTGAGTGAGAATAAAATTCCGGCATAATGATTTGAAATCACTTTCTATTATCTAATATAATGTTAAAAAAGTGAAAGTTTAAAGGACAAATACGAGAACTGCTATGTTGTCAGGTGGGTGGGAGTGGGGAGTCCATTTATTTTAATTTCTTTTTAGTGCTCCAATTTCATTTTAATCATAAAACGACCACCACAATGTTGACTTTTATCATAATATTTTTTCTTATAAATATTATTATCATTACATTAATTTATAGATATTGTTACAATTTTAAACTATTAACAATATATTTTGAAGAACTTTACCTTTTAGCATATTTGGTATTCTTTTCGTATGAGGTATTTCCTTTTAGCATGGTTGCATTAGAACATGTACTTATTTCAGTGTAAAACTATATGTACCTATTTATCTTTTACCGTTGAGTTATGTATTTAGTATTGATATCTAAGTTATAATATAGATGTACAAACTTGAGTTGTAATGAGCCTACCTTAATCCATCATTTTTAGAGTGTATTTGGTCCAGCATTGGAGAATTGATCATAGAAGCAAGAACTAATTGTTTTTCATTCAAGGTGAAATTTTTACTCTTTAATTAATTTTAGAAGTCTACGTCACTTTGTCGCGAAACCAAACATGCACTTAAATTCACTTGTAAATGTAAATATTGTTTTGATTTGAATTAGATGTTAGTCTTTAATGGAACATACTTAATATATGTCTTTTGAAAGATTTTAGTAAATATTTTATTTGTTAAATATCATTTGATATATAAATTCATGTGTGATTTATATGATTTTATATGTTTGTGTTTGATTGAAATTGAACGATTTATGTTTTACTAAAATTGTTTCTTTTATATCATTTATTGTCATGTTAGAAACTATTTCCCATAATTTATCATTGTATATATTGTTTGTTTAATGAACAATATAATTGTATTATAAAAGTTTTATTTTTTGCATTTTCTTATGTAAATATTGTATGTATACTTTTTACATAGATTAAATGTATTATTATATGGTATAAAAATCATGGGTTAAGATTTATAATACAATGGATAGTTTCTTTTTAGGGTGTTATAATTTTAAAATGAATATTAAAAACTGAAATTAGTGATTCGCAATTTTAGAGAATTAAAAAGAAAAACAACTTTAGAGAATTAAAATGAAAGAAAATTATTTTACATGATCTAAAAAGTGATTTCAAATTCAATAGAAATGAATAAAATGGTATAAGGAAAAAAAAAACTATCTAATTTTATATAAAATAAATTCATATTTAAGTCTTCAAAAAAAATATTACAAGCATAGCTTTCTCAAGATTTTATAAATTAATTGTCACATTTCATAAAGAAAAAAAAGTGTTACATAGTTTAAACTTTATAAAGCTTAATTTGGTATGAAATTAAATATTTTTATATACAATTATCTCTCCCCTTCTACACTTAAAAAAAACAAAAGAAAACAAAACATACATTTATTATTGCTCAAAATATAACTCCAAAAATAAATAGTATCCCTAACAACATCATTATATGCCAAATTTTTTAAAGAATGAAGATCATTATATAGTTAACATTTGAGATTGAAGATTAAAAAAGGTTGAGGTTATGAATAATTATCATTTGTACGCTATATATATTATACTTGTAATAAGATATTAAAATCTATAAATACTCACTTGAATTTTTGGATGAGTGACTACAATGTTTTCAACTATCTCATTTCAACAATTTATTATTTATCTTTTTCTTCTATATTTCTACACCTTTATTTGCTTCAACCATTTCATTTTCCATCATTTACTTTATGCATTTTTCCCAAGTTTCTTTTTACTATATTTTCATGCATTTTCCAATTTTATTATTTCTTATTTTTAATTTTGCACACATCTTACATCATTTCTAATAAATTTCATTTTTTCAAATAATACTTTTATTTCTAAATATATTTAGAAACATTGAATTCATAAATAAATAAAAAAATCAATCATAAATCCGTAACAAAAGATTTATTATAAAAGATAAAAGTGTGTACATGGCCTCAGAGATACTTGGTGAATTGCATTATTGTGGTACTATTTGTGGATAAAAAAAATGTGGTTGTTGGTAGCTTTAATTTTATAAACTAGGTAGTGACTAGTGGGGGACTACTGAATTAACTTAACTTTTCGGGTGAAAGTGGAAAGAATAGAACATTCATTCCACTTGAAGAAAAAAAACATGGAAAATGCATATCAAACATCAAATATGGGGGTAACAAAGTAAAAGTGTGCAAAAATTAAGAGAGTTGAAAAGTGCAAACAGACAAACATATTTAGAAAAAATTAAAATAAAACAAAGTCACATTTATATACTTTCTTTTTTAATTTTTCTTTTATTATAAATTCAGAAGATTCACAGGCCACCAGTTATTAACTCCGATATCAATATCAAAATATTTTCATATAAGATATGTATCGGAAGATTCACTTTATTGATTTTTCTATATTGTTCTTTTATTGTTGGTTATTAATTTTAAAATTTTAAAATATATTAAAATTATTTTTAAAATATTAAAACAGTGTGTTTTTAATATTCAGCAGAGGACAACATAAAAAAACTCAGCATGATATTATTTTCAATGAAAAAATTTGAAACTATGTTGTTGAATATTTTTTATTATATAACATCAAACTTTTTCATTTCTAGTTAATCTATAAATTATATTTATAAATAAATAAATGATTGAATTATTTTTTTTTTTTTTTCTGTCAATATCCTGTATTTTTGAAGATGTTTTCTATAAAATAAATTTTAACATTGTAGAATTCACTCTACTTTTGCCTTTTGAAAAATCAGTATTAAATCATTTGTGTTTGAAAGCAAAAGTTAAAAAAAATAGAGTATTTGATTTACTTTCTTTTATAGTAAAAAAATTGTACAAGAAAGTTTTTCTTTTTATGAAACATTTATTTCATAATAATCTATTTCTAAAAGTTATTTTAGATAAAAAAAATTATGAAATCACTTATTTCTTAAGTCGTATACAAAATTAGTTTATAAAATGAAATATACGATCATTTATATACGACAATTTGATCAAATATATATAATTTATATACTATAATTTGATGAAATATATATCATTTATATATTGTAATTTGATTAAATATATATTATTTATAAATAATTTGATCAAATATATAATTGATATAAATTCTTTAATATGAGAGTCTACCATTCTCTTTTTTTTTTTCTACTTTAATATCTATATCTTGGAAATGCATCGAAATAAAATTGAGATTATTAACACGAGCTTTTAGTGACATACTCACATTCATACATATTCAAAGATGTCTATCCAATGGCAACTTATTACACATGGATTTTATTATGAATAGTTTCTCTTTATTCAACGATAACATTGTCAACGTCTTCTCATTCTCAAAATAAAATAACCTCACCTAACAATAACAGAAGAATCATAGAATGAGTTTCTTTTTTCTCTTTATATTGTTCCAGAATATATAATCTTTTTCCTCTTTTTTATGATTTTTTTTTTACTTTTTCTTTTCTTCTTTTTTTTTTTCTTCAAAGTACTAGTAAGGATATTTATAACTTTAGTTATTGATGACATTATTAGAATGTATTTTAAAATCATATTTAAATTTTAGGTTGAATAAATAGATGACAATCACTTTAAGATATTTCGAAGAAATTGTATTATTATGAAACTAAATCACAAAGGAGACATATATTAAAAATAAAAATATGAAGATATAATAGTACATGATCAAAATGAGTTTTAGTGTATTTGAGATTATTTAATTGTGAGCGTGGGTTTTTTGATATTTTGTTAAAATGTTTCAACTGCAAGAGTTATAAATATTGTTATAACTTTAAAATTTAAAATTTACAGATGCTTTTTTTTATTGAAGTGTGGTGTGAAAGGCATCAAAACTTATACAATACCAGTTTTACTCTTAATATTTGTCCAAATTTTAATTTTTTTTGCTTTAATGTCGTCTCCATTTTTATTTTATTAAAACAAATAATTTTTATTAGACTAACATTAACGCGATTAATAGAATTCATGACAAATTATTTAAAGTAATAGTACAACCTATCTATCTTGATCTATAAATGAAATAGTTGAACTAAGTGCGATGTAGCCGGAAAGGGAGGGTGGCATGGGAGTGTTTGTGAGGAAATGATGGAGGGAGGTGAGAAAGAAGGTTTCATCATATAGAACATGGATATTGGTTGGAGAAGAGGATGGAGAGGAGAGAGAGAGAAAGAAAGGAAGAATAAGTTACTACAAAAATAATTTTTTATTAATTATAATCCATTTGATATAATAAATGATATGGTAATAAAATTGTAAATATTGATATAAAAATGAGATGTAAAGGACAATTTGATAATGAAGTAGAAGATTTTCTATATCAGTTATATATAAAAACGACGTAGAAAGTGAGAGTGTTGGTATTAGAACCAACATAAAAAGTGGATGCATATATTATTTTAAATTTAAAAAACATATATTATGTTGTTTATTCAATGTAATCGTCATGTAATCTATAATTTTCTTCTTCCCCTTTCTCCTTACTTGTTGTGACGACCTAAATCCTTAAGTGAGTTAGACAATTTAATTTTCAAATAATATAAATTAATAAATATCATCATGTGTAATTTAACAATAAGTATCAATCAATCAATCCTTTAAATAAATAAGGGAGCAAAATTATGGGGGAAAATTAAGGGATTAACGAAGGCAAAATTTTTTTTCTAGATATTTGGTAATAATCTTAACAAAATGAGAGAGGAGGCTTACTCACGCTCAGCTATATGTAGGTCCGCCACTGCACTTCATTGTTATGCTTGCAATGCTCTCCTCTTCGCATTGCTCTTCTCCCTCGCACTAACTCTCATCTACTCCCTCTCGCTGCAGTTGATTGTCGCTCTCATCTTCTCTCTCTTGTTGTTAGTCATTTTTGTTGTCGTGAAGATAGCTCTCGCTCTAGTAAGCCTTTGAACACTAATCTATTATTGTGTTTATTGGGTTTGTTATTTGTGTTTATTGTGTTTGCTATGCAAGTGTTGGAGTTCCAGACCTCCTTGCTAAAGAAATGCGCGATAAGAGTGGTATTGAAGGTGAAGAAATGAACAGTCAAAACACAAACTTTGCAAATGTGAAATTATGATTTCATGGAGAATTTGAGACTTTTTATGTTAGTTATAGCATAACCAACAAAGAAAACCAAAACTTTCAATACCAATTATATTTATGTCGCTTTCACAATCTACATAAAAAGTTTGTTCTAACCGGTATAAAAAATCTTTTTTCTCCTTTTTTTTTTATTCTACTTTATCTGTCTTTGTCATGTTTTATTGTCACCATATCACTCGAAAACGATATCAATACTAATTAAATAAAAAAATTACATTGAATAATTATAGTAAGAAAAAAAGTGATATTAAACCTAAACCTTGTTTCTATATAACTCTTCCTGTATAAATCACCTTAGTGTATCTAAAGAAGGCAATGGTTAGTTGAGAAGGTAGAAAATAATTTCTGAGGCTATCGAAAGAAAGACAAGAATTGGGGCAACCCTTCATTATTTTATTCGTACAATATGTGCTGACACATAGTTGCACACTTACACACATCTCACTCACTACTTCTTACCTCTTCAGCATTTTAAAACCAAAATATTAAATGTATTATTTTTTTCCCCTTTTTTTTCATCACATTATTTTTCTTTTCTCTTTTTCTTCCATTCCATGCACTCTAATCCTAAGATTTTGTTTGATTGGGAGGAAAGAAAAGAAAAATGAAAGAGAAAAGAAAAAATGGAAAATGAAATTATTTAGTTAAAATGCAATTGAAACTATCAAACGATGTGCACGAGTGTATATAAATAATTCCACCACGCTTTCACTTTTTTATTGTCCATTTCTCTGCCTTTTTATTTTATACACCTCGTTTTTGCGACTTGTCTTCTAAATAATTTATCATAAATAATATTCAAAAGTGATTTTTCATGCATTTCTCAAAACAGCTTTCCTTGCTGTGTTACAAACGCACTGGTCATTTCCCAAAAACTATTTTAAATTTGGATTTTGATTTATATGAAAACTAATATAGTTTAAATGTTTACATTTCAACTAAAAAAATATCTTTAAATTTTCAACAAAAATTAAACCGTATCACTTTTGATAAACATAAGAAATATATATTAATTTTGATAAGAATTAAAATTACATTTTTAGAGTATTTGAAGCACGAACAATTATCCTTGGTTTTAAAAGTTCCGCTTGATGAATAATAACTCGCATCAACCTATTCTAGGATTGCAAAAAAATATAGGACACCTCTAATGTCTTTATTACTTTTTTTAATACGCACCCAAGATAGTTAGTTCTTTAATTACATAAATACACACAGCAAATGAAGTTGATCTTTTGAAAATTGAATGTTAAGTTGGTCTTTTATAATATAAAATACTAATATTTACAAATTAAATAATGTTTATAAAGATGTTAATGAAAAAGAAATTGTTTTCCATTTTAAACATTTACGTTAATCGATCTAATATATATATATATATATATATATATATATATATATATATATATATATATATATATATATATATATATATATATATATATATATAAATATATATATATTT
>Ga0099822_1008474_pt1 | contig 13137 bp, 3 predicted proteins | sample CowpeawhiteBW_FD_76839 | JGI IMG/M metagenome (GOLD analysis project Ga0099822, IMG submission 76839) | Root nodule microbial communities of legume samples collected from California USA - Cow pea white BW | ecosystem: Host-associated > Plants > Roots > Nodule | place: USA: California | collected... | reverse complement strand
TTACATTGCCACGTGTCATGATTGTAAGCTGCCACGTGGCACGATGAAAAACTGACGCGTGGCAGTTTTTAAATTCTTTGAAAAAAAATTAATTTTTTTGGAAAAAAAATTAAAAAAAATAAAAATTTCATGGCTTGACACGTGTCCTGTACGGACACGGTGTTAACTTCAATTTAACGGAGAGGACCAAATTGAATCTCTTTAGAAAATTGGGTACCAAATTGAACATTCCTAAAATTCGGGTACCATATTGAATTTTTCGAAAAAATTTGGGTACCAAATGTGTATTTATACCAATATTTTAAGAAGTACCGTGTTTAACTTATTCTCTTTCAATTTTAAAGTGATTGGACCGAGGAGAGAGAAAGGGCATTACTGTCATAGAAACAACTTTAATAATCCAGTTTATTTAATGGCTTTCTGCAGTTCTGATCAATTTTCTGTTCTGAACATTTTCTTAAATTATAATTATAACTTTGCAAAATTCCGTAGTTGAAATTATAGTTCAATGGATCAACATTGGGACCAATGACATCCATAAATTTGATATAACTTATATTAAATACAATATATTAATATATATATATATATAATATAATTGACAAATTTAACTTTAATTTATATTTTTATCATAAGAACATATAAAAGAATAAATAAGTTTCAACATATTATAAGTTTGTTATTGAAATTTCATAAATTGAAGTAAAATAACTAATATTCAAAAAATAATAATAACACAAATTCGTAAATAAAAAATTAAATAACAACTAATAAAAAATAAGTTTAAATAACAACGAATAAGTAAGTAAACGTGTACATATTAAAATTTGAAATATAATCATACAGTTAGAATTTTATAATTATGATTAAATGGACATAATAGTGTGACATCCCTACTAGATTCGGATCCTATCACACCCTCTAAATTGTTAGTTATAAAGAAAACAAAATTGGTACACATTAGAAGTCACTTCTCAAATATCATAATACTGCCGGAAAAATTGACTTTACTATTCTCGGAGAGAAAAAAAAAAACCACTTTTGAATATGACTAAAATTTATTAAATATTACGCAATTGAAAAATCTCATGTTTGTTAAATCAATTTCACTCATAACTTTATGACATCTATCAAAATTTAACAAACACAAAAACAAAGTGCAAAAATGAACTACTAACGCTTAAAAATAATTATTCGCTTTATAAATGAAAATTTTAAATAAATCAAATCAAAACATGTACAGATAACAATCAAACAGTACAAAATGTAAAAATGCAAAGATTATATACATATGGTTTGAGTCAATGGTCATTTTATATTTTCAGTGAACAAACAAGATTTACTAACAAGTCCTTTAGGTATGATTTATTTTCACTTTTACTTTTAGTGAATGTTCCCGTCTAACAATTACAGAAAACATCACTTATTCTGTTTCTTATTCTTAAGATTTTGTTAAGAAAGAAATTTCTCCATGAAATCTTAAAAATAGAAAATAAGAATAAAGCAATGTTTTTATAACTATTAATTAATAGAATGTGTTAAAGGAAAAACCCACAAAACCTCCTATTCCTGGTGTCCAAGCAATCATTTCCACTCAACCCTCTACCCCTGTTATATCACATTATGAGTGGATTATGTAAAAAAATTGAACACCTGCAGTTGTCACCATCAAACAGTCTTAAAGGAACATGATGGTCAGTACTCAAAAAAATCTGCTCTCTAACTTGAGAATTAATTTAAAAAAAAAATACAGCACAGAATATACCATGTTATTGCCGCTTCCTCCTATAAAAATATACAACACCAATTGTGTCAATTCTATTTGTTTCTTTGACGAAATAAGACGGCAGCAGCGGCAACAGCAGACAAACTCCAAAAGAAAGAATTATGTTGATGATAACCGTCCACTTAAAGAGTGAAACTCCTCTCTCCTTAAAGACACATCTACAGTGACAGCAGAAAGCAGTAACTACAAACAAAGGGATATATGAAGTTACAAAAAATAATCTGGAGTCTTTCGTGTAGTATCAGGCTCAATTTGTCTGGGAGCTGGATCAAACTGCAGAAAATTCTGATCCATATTCTCTCCAATTTCCAGTATGGCAGCCATGTTCCCACATCGGTAACAATAATTAGGTGCACTAAAAACAGTCACCACATTCTTGTCCTTAAAGAGTCATCCAAATAATAGTCATCAATAAAGAGAAATGTAAAGGGTATCCTGAATCAAAATATTAGATCAGTCAGTCACCTGGCACCAATTGTATCCTTCCATCACAAGCTGGTGAGCTCTAGATATCAGGGAGAGACCATTGGTATGATTGAACTGAGTAGCTATGTCCTGTCCAAATGTATATCCTGCACCACGTGGAGATATTCCCCAACCACAGCGATCATCTGGATCAGACCACAATAGGTCACACATTGGTCCTTCGTGTGGAACCTACATTGCGGTTACAGTTCTCACTTGTCAGGCAAGAAATCTAATTAATTTTCTTGGTGCAGTTTAGACAAGACAAATACAGAAATGAGATTCCAAAAAGACATGCTTAAATTGAGACATTTCCAATGAAAAACAAGAGATACAAACTACGTTGTTTAATTTCAACACTAAACAATTTAAAGTACTTCTCAAACCATATTTCAGAAAGATTTTTAACATGTTTTGCATAAAATGTTCTCCACACAAATCAATCCAGAATGCAACAGTTTGTAATAACAATTTAAAAGAACAAACCTCCTGTATGCGATCCAACGCCCGGATATTATCCAGTGTATCCAAAGATGGTGAGAGACCTCCATGCAAGCAGAAAATCTGTAATGTAAATGGATGTTAGACACCCGCATAAGGTTCTCAAAAAAAATATTCTGCAACATATTTAACTCAAACCTGACTCTCAATAAGGGCAGTCAAAGGCAAATAATCAAACAAGTCGGTAAAGAATTTCCAGACATTAGCATTTCCATATTTTCTCAAACATTCATCGTAGAACCCATACCTGAAAACATGTGAAAGATACAGACAAAGAGGTTAATAAATAAACTATTTTTAGAGTAAAATTGCAAGTATTTCTTGTGCTCAAGAGATTTTTTCCACTATCAAATCAATTCACAAACCACTCATAAATATGCATTTTACAGGCATAAAACGGTGTAATTCATCTCTACTCATTCCTTCAGATGTAAGTTACAAACTAGCTGTAACATTTCATTTAAACAATCCACTGTATCCATTTACAAGATCCACTTCAATTTGAGTATAATTTTCTCATCCACTCACCATATGCTTCACAGCTGTTTCTATATGGTAAAAAAGACTATAATACTACCATATGCAATCAGAATTATAGACTACAGAGATTCAGCAGCAACAAAATACATCTATTTGCATTCTAAATCATTTGTAGAAAAAAATGTCATAATATTATCACACAAAAAGATGCCATAATATTATCACAAAAAAATGCCATAATGTCATAATACATCAGTGAATATTGAGGTACGTGAAGCCCATGAGCAATTTCTCATAAAATCGATGAATAGTCAGGACTGCACACCCTTAACTTATTCTCAAACAGTAAGCAGGATATATACTAAATTGTTGCTTAAACATGACACATATACATACATAAATTACAATAAGCTTTATGGCAAACACATGAAGTGAAAAAAATGTTCTTACACTTGAGTGATTTGACGACTCTCATGATTTCCCCTAAGGATTGTAATTCTATCTCTATAACGGACTTTCAAGGCCACCAAAAGTGTAACAGTCTCCACTGAATAGTAGCCACGATCTGCATAAATTATGCCAGTATCATAATCATGAAAAGTGCCGACATATACAAAGTCTTATCCGAACATCATTAAAAGCAGCATGAGGAAAAAAATAAAAGATGATAATTGCCATAGTTGGCAGCCTTTTATATCTGCAACTGTAGCATCCTCTAATATTGAAGTGTCAAGCATCATATCCTTCCATATTATAACACCAACCGCTGTTTATACCTTGATACAAACAGATCAATCACTTCTGATAGTTTTTATGTTCCCAGCAAATGTTGTTAAAGGACGGGCTAATTAAAGACATTATGGACCTTCAATTCTGGTTGACTCACTGCTATAAAACCCTTTCATAATCATACAAAATTCAATTTTAATTGTCCACCAACAGTTATATAAACAATTTGCCCGTTATGTCAACACTATTCTGACATGAAGTATCAAGAATTTATTCAATATTTAGTGCTTACACCAACACCGCAACACTGCATTCAGTTGCACCAACCTACTCAACACTGTAACAAACACCAAACCCCGTAACAACAATAACTACACCTCTAATTACAAACCCAGAATTAGCAAAATTGCATCACTTGGCATTCACTCCATCAGAAAAACAGGAAGCGGCCAGGAGAACAACAAGCTTCATCTAACAATTCTACTTTCAAAAAATACTAATTTAGAGCATAACCAAAATACGAAACTTAAAACTCAATATTTATATAGATTCAACAGCGGAATCAATGTAACACAACACCACACAAAACCCAGACAAACAAATAATCAAGTGCATTTCACAATTTATATAAGTCAAACATTAACCATTTAGAAATCTAACAACTATGACATCACGGGAAAACCTTTGAAACAACCGATTCCAACTAGTTGATGACACCACATCCCAAAAAATATATACGTGACGAACAACTACTTAAATTTCAAATTACCCCAACCAAGCAATCAATCCGTAGCAGTTAACTTTCAAACAGATACAACCAGCTAAAAATCTAAAAAAAAAAACGCTACTCTCTCTAAAAGATAAAATCGGCGTCAAAAGCACGATAGAAGATAGAAGCATCGTAACATGAAATCAAAAACAAAAATTTCATTCTCGAAATCCAACACCACGATACGTAATAAATTCAATTACAACACATCATAGAGCATTTCACGCTATAACGAAAAAATAAGCCCTGCCTACATGTATTTCAGCTCACGAAATTAATTAATAAAAAAATAAAGAGAATCTCAGAAGAGGAAACTCACCTACATAATCGCCCATGAAAAGGTAGTTGGTATCGGGAGCGCTTCCTCCTATCCGAAAAAGCTCGATGAGATCATAAAACTGGCCGTGAATGTCACCGCACACGGTGACGGGACACTTCACCGGTTGAACGTTCCACTCTTCGACGAGAATCGCCCTGGCCTGATCGCAAAGCGCCTTCACCTCCAGCTCCGACAGAGGCTTGCACTCCATGAGATGCTCGATCTGCCGGTCCAGATCCGCGTGAGACGGCATCGTTTCGGTCGGTCAGATCCGAGATCCGAAGTTCCTAACAGATCAGTGGTGTTCGGTTCGGGCTAGTCCGACCGGATAGCCGGCAACGACGACCGGAGGATCCTCGCGAAAGGGAGGGTTCCGATGCGAAGCGAGGAAGGCAAAACGAACCGTTTTGTGGGCGATGGTGTTTGGCTCTTTTTCTTCGCTCTCCTCTCAATCATTTCATTTGGTTCCGCCCTCTGTGTTTGTTTCTGTCTTTTTCTTTTCTTCTTTGTTTCCCTCAGATTTCTTTTTTCAATTTTATGTGTGCAAAACAGAAAAAACAATAAGCAATCAATGGAGACCTAAAAAAGAAAATTGTAAGAAACAAAAAATAACACTTTTTTAGTTTTTTTATTATGTTATTTGCTTTTAATTTATTTAATTAATAATCCGTGAATGGGAGAGAGAGGAAGGGAAATTGCCGCGAAGGTGGGGGAGCCTGCTATCCAGAATAGAACCTAACAAAATGAAATTCAAACGCAAATGAAATGACATCAAATTTTGAAAAATTAATTATTGAAAGCGTGTGTGCATTATTTTTAAAGGAGCTGTCTCTATTTGTTTCAAAGTTTAATGGTTTGATATAAAAAAGTATAATATAACTGATTCAAGACTATATTTTTAAAATAATTATCACAAAAAATAATTCATTTATTATACATAAATGTTTTTCAATGATTAACTGTATACATACGTTGTGTTTTTATTTTTATTGTCTGATGTATATGGTTTATTTTTCTGTTTTAATTTTTTTTTTAAAATTTTATTTTCTTAACTTATAATTATTCCAATTGAGCATTTAAGTTGGTCGAACTTATGTTTGACTGTATAGTTGGTATGAATTAAAAAAAGGGATAAAAGTTATTTATTGTACTAAAAAAAATGTACTCTTGGCATTACAACCCAAATATAGATTAATGTCCGTTACACTAAAATAAAATAAGTATTAATTTGACATTAAATTTTGCTTGCCACGGTTCCGTTCAAATAATTTATATATCTTTTTATTGGAATTTGTCTATCTTTAAATATAATATATTAAACGTAAACCTAACTTATTTTGGCTTTTATTTTGCTTATTTTATCCCTATTCAATTAGTTATTTTGATCACAAATTTCTTAAAATAGTTTAAGGTGGCCTTTTAATTTTTTTTAATCGTTATTAAATTTTATGTTTTAAAAAATTAATGCAATTAGATATTTTTATTAATATTATACCAACAACATTAAATATATACTAGCGTACACACATGTATTATCGCACTTGTATGTACACATTTTTTAAATATATGTGATATTATATTAGTATGTGATGATAATGTAATATTATTAAGTTAATATATAAAATAAAATTATATTTATTAAAAATAAAGTGAAATATATCAGAAAAGATGAGAAAATAAATGTTGATAAATAGAGAAAAAAAGAAGAACAAAAATAGACGATTTTATAAAAAAGTTTGTAAAAGAAACAGACAATTTTCAAAAATTTAATAAATAATTATATTTTAAAGAGTAAAATTGATATTTTGAGACCTGAACATAAAAGAGGGAGTCCTCTTTATATATTGTTATAGATTATGTGACATATCCTCTTTTTTTTTCAAATTAAAAAAAATTATCCATATATGAGGTTAGTATCATATTACGTGACATTATGTAACATTACTACATGTCAATATAAAAATTAAGTGTTATTGTTTTATATTTAATTCAACTTTTATAATTATTTTTTATTATTCAATTCACTTTAATTTATTTTAAATGAAGAAGTGTGTTTAATCAAATTTAATTTTTCATAAATTATTTTTAAACCAACTCCAATATATTATTGATTGTATTGTATAAGCGATTTTTTTTTAATTTTAATAGATTATGTATATTCGACGCCTTCAAAATTTGTATACACTTAAACAAAAACTTTGGCACCTAAAAATTTTATTTTTTTTTTAAATCCATTATTGCCTATTAAGACATGTCACTCATGACATTAGGTTACTTGCATCTTTTACAATACAAGAATAATCTTTTTAAAACTTGAGTATTGTTACATAGTAAACCTCACCAAAGGGACCATCTATTTTTTTTTTCTTCACCATTACCTGCATTATTTTTATTTTTTAAATGTAACAACTCATATTCAATGTTGTAAACTCATTTTTATATAATTCATATTCACTAAAACTTATGTTATCTTCTTGTAGTGCATGCTAATAAGATATAATATTTATTTCGTCCAATAATTATATTAGCTAGCATGTTACTTGAAACATTTTATTGAACAATTCTTACAATTTTTGTAAACCTAATGTACATGTTCTTACTTTTAAAATAAATAATTTAAAAGTGTTGACACTCTTGTAAAGTCGGTGCATCCGTATGCACTGGTCAGTCTAAATTAAACCTCACCTTATCATAAGAATTTCAAATGGTTTTCTTTCGGCATCATTTATAATTTTCTTAAATGATTATCCATACTTCATCAATATTTTTTTTTTAAATGGATGAATTTTCACTAGGAAGACATAATATTTATGAGAGAGAGTCGAACTCATATAAAAGATTGATATCATTTCTAACTCATATAAGATATTGGTATCACTCCCAACCTAAAACCTTAAAGATAATTAAATTTATGAGTCTTCTACTTTTAAGATACCCAACTTTCTCATCTTTACTTAATACAAGACTTAGATTCACATTTGGATTCTTAATAGTATTGTAATATTTTTTGTGTCATATCTATATTGTATAAGTCTTGATAATTTCCAAGTGGTTAAATATCTCCTAAAGTTCATGATGCCTTTTATTCAAACAATAGCACATGAATAAAATAAGGTTTCCATTTTGTTGAGCAAATTGCAATAACTTATAAGTTTTTTTTCATACTCTTCGTCTAACATGTAATTATCAAAATTTGATTCATAACTACATACATTTTAATCTCCATCACCATCAATCTCATGCAATGTGATTTTCACAAGGTAAGGTTTTAACAATTGAAAACAACATTTTTCATAATCTATCAATACTTGTAGATTAAATTCTGTTAAATTTAGTAAAATTTTAAACATTGATCTCCAAAATACATAAAATAAAAGCAATGACTTATAATGCACTATAATCAAACATGTACATAAAATAAAAACAACATAAAAGTGTTATAAATTGATTTTTTTTCTTTTCAAATTTAAGGATAGACTTAATATTTATGTATTGCAGACAATTCAATGTTTAACATAAATAATTTATGTGTAGCTATTTATCCAAAATCTTAAATGAAAAACAAAAGTTTGATCAAGGCATGAATAAAAGTTTAAATATCATTAAGATCACAAAAATAAAGATAAGACATGTATTAAACATACATGTATCTTTTATGTATCAATTAAACTCATAAAAATAAACATGTCTCGTTGGATCATGAGAACCAGGTAGTGTGAGAGTAACTTGTGATTAAACTCATTGTGGAGATTATTACTACATGGTGATTTTTTAAATATTAAAAATTAAAATTTTAAAAGAATGTCATTTAAAAGATAATTTGTGAATATCCTTTTACACATATCGCTAATTTTGTTCTCTTATCATATTTTAGAAAATTTGAGAAATATTTAATTTTATTTTTAAGTATTTAATTTTATTAAATCAACGTTAAGTATTGTTGGACTGATAAAAATAACATGTCTTGAAAAGTCTTACATCGTCTAGGACAACCAAGAAAGTGAGTGTTAGTGACTTTATAATGAACTCTAAGTCCATGATGTTTCTTGCCCCGAGTCAAAGACACTTCAAGTTTATATTTGACTTTTCTTATTTCTTAATACTCTTGTAACAAGAGCGTTGTAAGATTTGAGTTAAATTACTATTTGGAGAGTGTAAATGTACTCGAAGACATAAGTGTATTGTCTATGTGTTTCCTTATGTTTAATTTATTTCTTTATTAATAAAGTAACGAACAAGTATAATGTTGTAATGAATTTAATTTTAATATTATAAAACGAAAAAATAGACATTATGTTTTTATACAATTAAATATGTTCACTTCTGATGGATAAATTAATAGTTTTAAATACATTTGGTAGCTTGAAACTTATTTTTGCTTAAAAGAATTTATTTTATTAATGTTTTAAGGTCAAAACTTTAGTTAAACTAGAACAATGTTATTTTAATTGAAGCTTCGAAATGGGCTTGGGCCTTTGCACTTTGATCTGAGCAGAAGAAGCCTAGGCTTGGATAAATTACAAATTTGCTATGAAAGTTTTCAAATTTTGCGAAGTTTCACCCATTATTATTATTATTATTGTTACCTAAGTTCTTTAAATATTGTCATTAAGTTAGTCTCTTAAATATCAAACATGTCTTCAAAATTATTTTCTTAAACAACTTGATAAATTATGTGGAATAAGTCAACATTATTGAAGAAAAAAATATTTGACTTGACTTGGTTTAATTGTTTTGATTTGATCTTGCGTGGTTGGTGGCTAGCCTACAATGCTTGCGTGGTCTCGGAAAAGATAAAATTTTAATTAGACAAAATATCTACATTAATTATACTATCATGGATATAAAAGACTATTATTACAAAAAAAAAAAAACATAAATATTTGAAAGGACATTTGGAAATATATTAGTTAAAGTAAGAGATAAAATAGAGTCAAAGGTGTTGAATCATGCTGGTTGTGAATTTATACCAACTATATCGAAGAAGAACATTTTAATATAACAAATACAAAGAAATTAATATGATTTGATTAAATTATTAATGGATTTTAATTTATATTTATGAATAACATACAATTGAAAAAAAGTCAAGTTATTCAGACTTAAATAGATAGTAAATAACTTTAGATTAAAACTTAGATGGTACTTTTTTACAATATTTTACATAAGATGCATATATATAGAAAATAATTATGTAAATCACTATATTTCCGTAATACACATCCATTTAATTAAATTTGTTACCATTTAATCTCACAGATCCACGCTATTACACGTATTCAAATTTTAGTACCTAATTAATCCATATAAGCTATAATTTTTCACAATGAAAATTTTGATGGCATAATATTTCATGTATTTTTCCAAAGATTACAAACATCATAGAAAATAGTCACAATAATAACGATATTATTTTCAACATTAAAATGACAATTATTGGAGATCGTCCATCCCCAAATTCAGCCAAAAACACTAATTCTCATTGTTCAAATATAAAAATTCACCAACGTCTAACTTATGTTTTTCAGACCTTACATATCAACATATCCATACAATACATAATTAACTATGTATTGAAAATCGTAACATGACAATGAATCCACAACCTATTTTATATCGAAATAGAAAAATTTAGGAATAATTATCAATTTGGTTCCTAATTTTTTAGTTTACTTTAATTTAGTCCTCGTATTATTGAATCATTTTAAAAAATAAGAGTACTAAATTGAATAAAAAATTTAAATAAAGGACTAAATTGAAAACAATTATTACCATTGTCACGTGTCATAACTATAAACTGTTACGTGACAAGTGTCAGATTATAAGTTTTTAGAAAAAAAATTAAAATTTAAAAAAATTTAAAAAATTTAAAAATTTCACAACTTGACACATGTGGTGTTAACTCTAAGAAATGATCAAATTGAACCATTTTAAATAATTAGGGTACTAAATTAAACCAATCAATAATATGAGGATCAAAATAAACTAAACTAAAAAATTAGGGACCAAATCATTAATTATACCAAAAATTTAAATTGTTTATAATTTTATTTACAAAACTCCAATTGAGACAATGTCTGCATCACATAATGAATCCATTTTTGTACCTAAAATTTCCAAATAACACTTCATAAAAAAAATAAAACATGATATGAAGTTACAAAGTAAAATTTACAAATTAAATATTAAAGCTTTAATTTGTAAGGTTACATTATGTTTTGGTTCCATTTCGTAAGAAAATATCAATTTATCTCTTTATTTTTATTTATTTTCATTTTGGTCCTTATGTTAAATTTTATTTATTTTCGATTGTTAGATTGAATTTAATTCTTTTTTCATCAAGGAAGTATACAAATTTTTAATAAAATTTTATAAAAGATTAAAATACAAAAGGTATAAAATTAAAAAAAAAAATCAATAAACTGATTGTAAGTGAAATAATTTGACAAAAAAATGAAGTAAAAAGTTACATATATAATTTAAATTTGAAAAGAAGTGAAGTTGACGTTGTTCAATATTTATTATATGTTTGGACGAGGCAATTTAAGGTCAAGACTAGTTGATACGAATCAAAGGTCGAGTGGAACCAGTTTGTCCTGAAGGTTGACTTGATTCGACCTGGATTGAAGGTTAAGCATAGTAGACTTGGATCCTAGTTTGAGCTAAGTCGTACCCAAGTCATAGGTCGACTGAGTTCGTCCGACCAAAAGTTGAGTTGAGTTGTACCAGATTGGAGATCGAACTAAATTAAGTTAAATTAAAAGGTGGAATCCAATTCATCATAAAATAGAAATTAAATTTCTTTATCCAAACAAAAAAAAATTGAAATCTAAGATATTTCAATTACTTTATCCAAACTAATTATTTAAGAAATAAAGAAAATTCAATTCTAAATAATTGAATTATTAAGTATTTCAATTTTTTGAAATTGTAAAAATTCGTCATCGTCATCTAAACAAAAGGTTAATGAGTATCATTTTTAAGATCACAAATTCATATATTTCATTTACCCTCTTTTATTGAAATACAATAACACCAAAGAAGTGTATATAAAGATGGATAAAAAAGTAATAGAAACAAAATAACAATACCGTGTTTTATGATTTCAAATCTTTTAAAATTCATATCTAAAATTTAACTTAATGTTTTACTCACTATCCATTTGTATTTATTTTCATCACGTATTTAGACATGTTGTTATAAATTAGACAAATTACATCGTAAGTACCCTCATATTTTCTTTTTTACTAGAATGTGCATGCATAGTAAACAAATTTTAATATTTAAAGGATTTTAAAAATAAAGTCTTAAAATATAGATTATATTTATAATTATATTAGAATCTATCTATTACATGAGTTTTTTTAAAAAATCTAAAACATTAAAAAGAAATTAAATTAAATTTAACAGCTAGATAAAAATAAATTAAATTAAATTAATGGATTATATAAGAAAATAAAATATAAGATATTTGTTCATAAACTTTCTCTACAAACAGTAAAATATAAAAAAACTAACACAAACGAAAACATGCAATTCAGAAAAGAATGAAAATAAAATAATGAGATAAAAAAATTTGAAATTTAAAATTCAACAATAACATAAAATATAAAAAAATAATAAATAAAACAAAAGTAATTCACGTGAGATCGGTCTTTAAAACCTGTGGTGCAAGCATTTGTATGGAGAGTGGCAACAATGCATTGTTTTTACTTTTAAAGCCAAAGCATTCGTATTGGCCGTGACAACGATGCATTATTTTTTTTCTTTCAAAGTCCCAAAATGAGAGAGTAGGTTTCCTTCCTTTTAAGAGACCTAACTCATTTCTTCACTTCTTCAGAGATTAGATTTCGTTCCTTTAAGATACCTAATTTATTAAGATGAAGAAAAAGCAGCGCTTGTTCTTCTTGATGACTTATCTTATTAATTAGTTCTTGCATAATATGTTTCACTTTTCTTTTTCTTTTGTTTCTTCATTTTTCTTTTTCTCCTCCTTTTCCTTGGAGAAAATATGAGAAAGCACAGTGACAAGTGGAAGAAAGTTTGACAGAAAAATAGTTTTGGTCTAATGCATGACATATATTCATT
>Ga0099822_1008470_pt1 | contig 13140 bp, 4 predicted proteins | sample CowpeawhiteBW_FD_76839 | JGI IMG/M metagenome (GOLD analysis project Ga0099822, IMG submission 76839) | Root nodule microbial communities of legume samples collected from California USA - Cow pea white BW | ecosystem: Host-associated > Plants > Roots > Nodule | place: USA: California | collected... | reverse complement strand
TTTTTTTTTTTTTTTTTTTTTTATATTTATATATATATATATATATATATATATATATATATATATATATATATATATATATATATATATAGTTAGTTAAAAGCTATTAATAATTGTATTTTAACATGTAATATAACTTTGAAACATGACATGTGTGTCATAAAAAATAACATCACAAGTCAATAATTCTAATTTGCAATATATTAGAAAGTGTAAAAAATAATATCGACAAACTTATCAGTCAAACCGTGTAACGGACTCTGTGCATGCCACAGTCGTACGATCTTAATTGGAGTTCCAAATTTTTTTAATTTTTTTTTTGTTTTATACTTTTTAGAAGGATTTAACTCTCGTTTGATATTACTTTAGTCTTTCATTTAGGATTAAAACATGTTATTATATTTCTTAACATAGTATAAATGATTTTTTAAAATTATAATAGTATAATTAAAAAATATTAGTTTCTTTAAAAAAAGGTATACTTTGAGAAAAAAAATTGGGAAATTGTATTTCTTGAATCTATTTTGACTTTCAGATATTACCGACGGTTGATGTATTTGTTATCAATACTAACGAAGAAAAAAGTAGAAGACTTTTCAATTTTCTTTCAAAGGATGAGATGAGAATTTGGAGGATCTTGACCGTCAAATTACGAGAAGCAGGACTTGGCCGTCTGATTCACGTTACGGTGGAATCGTGTAAAACGGTGAAATGTTGTAGGTGGTTACAAGGGCAGAGACGTCATTTCAAATCGATGCCAGAACTTCTGATAAAAATATCACAGTGCAGCATTGACGTATCGGTGGTGTTGCCGAAAATCGTCGCCGTTAAAGGGAACTAAGAGAAGCTAACTTAGATACGCGCCACGTGGAAATGAATTGGCCATTGATTGGAAAAGTCTGTGGTGGGCCCTTGGTTTCTTGTTGTCGGCAGCGTTATTTTAATTTAATCAATGAAGCATGCGTTTTTGCATCATCAATACACCCATGATGTAATATTAATATTGCTAATATCATAATTATCATTCAATTTGTTTACTAACATTTATTTCTTTCAACAATACAAAAATAAAAAAATTATAATTTCACCACAAAATATTATATTTATATATATAATAAATATAATTGAATGTAGTATTATCCATTGTTTGAATATAAGGTAATGAATTGATATTAAATGAGTGTATTTGTTTGGGTTAAGAAGGAAATATTAAGCTAGTATATTGAAGATGTGGTTGATTCTGATGATTGGCGTCCTTTAAGAATGGGTAAGGGTGGTCCATGTTTAACCCATTTTCATTTTTTACTAATGCCATTATCTTTGTGGGGTAGGCATCAACCAACTACCACAACTCATTAACAACATTCTTTACCATTTTTGTTCATCCTCTGCTCACACAATTAGGTTGTCTTAATATCAACTTCTCTTCTCCACTAGTGTGATCCAGCATGAAACAATTACAACAATGTCTTTTTTCTTTTTCATTTCACAGTTAAAACACAACTGTCTTGTTGGAAAGTGAAAGCATTATCCTTTGTTGCCAACATGATACAATTCTTAATCATTATTATGGGTATATTTGGATATATCATGTACACTATTTAGATTCCTTTAAGTAAATATTAGGCATTCATTTCAATTTTTGTGTTTGACAAATTATGTCATGGGAAAATATTTATAGTCATTTTAGTTCATAAAACATTACTTTGTATAATTAAGAAAAGTCCAGATAAGTTATTATGATTTCTTTTAGTTTCATTTCAGTTTTTCACTTTTTTTTTATTTATATGAAAACATTTCGAAATATATAATTATTATCCATTCACATTACATGACCAAAATACAAATAAATAAATTATTTGTTTCCATATCAAAAACATCATAAAATATATGTAGACATAATATTTTTTAAACATTATTATGTATATTTTGATTTAATCTTATTTATACGACAAGGGTTATGCTTTTGTTATTGAGTTATTTACTTTTCATCATTCATTAAATAGTACAAACTTTTATATGATCTCACCGTTTTCTGTTTTTATGACTTATAATATGGATATAACTTGGAATTGGAATTGTAATCAAATCTTCTGACATAATACACCATATCAATTCAATACCATCACCTAATTATTGTTTAAACGGTATATTTATTGGGTTATATATATTTTTTTATACGAAGGTTATAATCATTAAGAAATTGCAGTTTTATGTATATGATATTGGTTTTATAAGACATTTAATATTATTTTTATATTAAAATCTTAAGATTATGTGATTATGAACTTTTATGTAGTGTTTAAATTTGTCTATTATATTTAATATAGGACTTTGACTCACATTTAGACCATTTTTAACATATATCACTTTAACAACATAAAGAACATTAATTTTTTGATTTCACATAAACATTTTCAAACTATTTATTACGATACATAATATAACAATAAACACATAATCGCTCATTTTAAATCAACCAGCAATAAAAATAATTAATTTCAACAATATAACCAAATATTAGCAGATGAATGACATTGGAGCGATACTACATCACTTGAAATTATCGTTCCAGAAAATAACAAAGCATTTGTTTATTGCTTAATATGTAGGTATGTAGATCAAGTAACAATCCACGTTACTTTAGTAACAAGATTAATGTTTCGACGATGTATTTTTCGTGAGGGAAAAAATCACTATAAAAAAATAATATTTAAGTTGTATAAACGAAAATTTTCATACATAAACGCGTTATTAAATTTAATTTAATTTTTTCATTTGTCTTCTTAAGAAAAAATGTTTTAAGATTAATTCATGGTCATACAATTTGTTTATTAAAATAAAGTTTGAATCTATATACTTATAGCTTATATTTTTATATAGATTTTCAAAATACTATGCTGAAGACATTACGTATAAAAGCATAATGAAATCTGATAAGAAATGATAGAATAGATTTAATTTATCTTACTTTACTTAAATAATAATAATAATATCTAATGATATTTTTTAACACGTTATAATCTATTATAAATGAAAATATAGTAAAAAATAAATAAAAATACATATAATTGAACTAATTAGAAAAATAGATGTTGTGTTGTATGGGTTAAATTTAATTTTCTTAATTTTGATATAAAATTAAAATTTATTCATATCCTAAATTTTGAAATATTTTGATATCAAAACTTAAAAAATAATAAACCGAATTATTTTTACTCGATAACGTTAAATTTGTATTTTTGTTATACAGTGTTTTATATTGATATTTGAATAAAAAATATTAATTTAAAATATTTTTTTACACGAATTTTTTTTAACGTAATTAGTTAAAAAATTATATTTTTTTGTTTTTAAAATTTTAAAATTAAAATTTAAGATAAAAATATATTTTTAATTTTATATTAAAATCAAAAGACGGTGAAGATATTTAATTCTTTATTATTATTTATATTTATTTGTATCAGTAACAATTTAGATTCCTAAGTTTGGAAAAGTGACATCAAAACAAGAAAACTTCCTGAAGATATTTGGCAAAAAAATAATTGGTTTTGTTCTCCCACGTTACGAGAAAGACAACATAATCATTGTTTTATTTTTGAAAAAATATGGGCTTCATTTATGAAAGATTTTTGTGTCTCAGAACTTTCTTAAAAATGATGAAGGGTGGAAGGTAGGTATAGAAGGATGTCTCATAGTTTTTAATTCAACAAATCAATTCTTTATTATTTTTTCTATATATTACTGTTGAAAAAAGCGTTGCACAATTAAACAAAAACTAGTCTGTATTTCAAATTTACTTTGTTAATACACATTATTGAATTATTTTAATTAGATATTATGGGAAGAAAAAATGAACATAAAATTTGAAAATTGAAATCTTGATAAAACTTGAACCATTAATCACTTGTGTATTAGTAGTAGAATCATATGCCGTAATGTTTTTATTGAAAAATTATTTGTATTTAGAAATGAAATGATTTTATGATAATTTGTAGAGTATAGGATTTGATTTTGTTATGTTAGGTTGATGATGAATGAAATAACGTGATGGTGGTGGTGAATCAAAGTGGGTCCCAGAGAAAAAGTGAGCGTTGGATACGTATTACGATTCGAGTGAGGCACGAGGAACGAGGCCAAGTACCTTTCGCTCTCACGGCAGACAACGTAAGATTTGGTGGTCCTGCGACACGTCGGAACAAATGCAGCCACCAATTGTAGATTGACACGTGTCAGATGACCCATTCCTCAAAATCAAATTTTGAATCAGGTGGTCTCGAGGAACGGTGAAAGATTAATGGCCTAGTCAAGAAACTTGATGAGGCTGTGAGGGTGTAGAGTGCACACTATGTATACTTTATCAAATACTCACTACTATCTTCTTCCACGTGTTCTTTGTGCCCAATATACTGGACGAAAAAATTTTAGTTCTATATAATTATGTGACATTATTCTTACACATAAATTATTTGATATTTTTTTTTAATTTTAAATTTTTAAGATAATAGTTTTATGAATCTTTAATTTTATATAATATTTAATTTTGTCTATTTTATCTCATGTGGTAAACTATTTTAAACGTAACGGGTTCACGGTGATTTGTTACCATCATGAAGAGAGAATTGTGAAAAAGTTGGGAGTGAAACGAGTATTTATTTATTTATATTTCTCTTTTAGTAATGGAGAAGAAAATTTATATTTCTCTATATTTCATTAAAAAAATGAATTAGTATGTTAGACTTTTTATTTTCCGCTTTATCTCTCAGCTAGAAAAAGAGGGAAACTATGTGCCTAATTTGTTTTAGTATTTGTTTTTTGTCAAGTCTCACGTATTTCATTGCTATCAATCATAAAATAGACAGTTAACTAAAAAGACAAGTCGTATTATTGTATTCACTTTTTTAGAAAAAAAAAAATGGATTGTAACTTGCATAGTGTAAACATAAAAACTTTAAGAATAAGTGTCTTCTAATAAATAAAAAATATACGCCTTTTTGTCAAAGAACATTCTGAAAACTATGGGAAGAATAATACACTTTTTTGTTTTTAAATGTATGGAAGCATCACTAACACACTTTGTTCTTATGAAATTTGATAATAAATAAATACACTTCAATAAAAATAAACCAATAATTTTTTATGGATATTTTTGTTTAGAATTTAAAGAGTCAGAACTTTCAATGCAATCGCCTTAAAGTATTTTTAATATAAAAGAATACAAACTTTATTAAAATGACAAGAATCTAAAGGTAAAGAGAAAAGAACTTAATTCTTAAAGATATGACTGGAAAGGGAAATTATCATAAAAATACACGAACCAAACAATAACACACAAATTTAATAAGAAAATTAAGTTAAAGCATGAATACAAACAAGATTAAAAAATATAATTTAAGAAATTAATTGGAAGAAAGCTCAATGGAAAAAAAAGAAGATGAAACGTTAATATAAATTGTTGGATGAAACAGATACACGGGTTAAAATTTAATTGTCACTTTTATCCATATTTATATATACCACATGTAATATATAACAATAAAAAATTAATGCAACTATTTTTGTCACCCATGAGACTTACCTTAGACATCTTTATATGGTATTTGTTTATATGTTTATTCAATTATATTTTAGTAACATAAAAGAATGTACTTTTAATTTAGTAACTTCTTGAGTGAGAAATTGATTCATTGTTCTTGTAACGTAAGTTAAATAAAAAACGCATTATGTTTGATTGAACACTCATCCATCTTTTCGGTGTACAGTACAGAAATATGCATTATAAAACGTAACATGTTTTTTTTATTTATGGAAAATTTAAATTAAAATGCTGATAGTCTTTTATTTAGAAAATAATCACGTTTGTGATGTCAATTTTAATAATCAAATATAAAGAGAACGAGTCAACAATAATCATGAATTGTGCAACAAGACATAGAGAGTGTTGTTGACTACATACATACCACGCTAAAAATTAAATAAATATTTAAATTATTCCATACAAAACCAATCAGTTTATATTTTAATCAATATAACAAATTAAATATTGAAAATAAAGACTGGAAAAAGAGAAAAACGTACATGTAAAAGTTCAGTGCTTTAGTTGTTTTTTTTTTCTCAAAAGAAAACTGATTTTAAATTGTTATGGTTTTTTTTTTTCTCCTTCAGAGTATGAAGTTTGAAGTTAGATACTAATGTGTTATACACACAAGGAAGTGAAATACAATTTCCAAAATTTGTTTCAATATTTAATTATTAAATTTTATAATTTCCATGACTTATTAATTATTTAGTGGATGTTTGCAAGAGAGTCATACTTAAAATAAATAGAAGCCGACAGTGAGACTCGTGTACGACAAGCATGTAAAACAAATCAAGAGTTGGTTTCTAAAGGGTCAAGAACATTTTCATGCAAATTGATGAAGTATGATGAAGGTCAAGTAAATTAGCAGCATTTTCAATCAAGAAGTTAAATGTCACATTCACAATTCTTCTATTTAATCCACTTTCATTTTATAATAACCATTTTTTTAAAAAAAAAATCTAAACACTTTTCTTACATTTTTTTATCTATTTGAATATTGGACTATGCGGCAAGACTCTTATTGTCGAAGTCTACAATTTTATACAATCAGAATCTCGAATACTCGGAATATGAGAACTTGCATAGGATATTAATGACTCAAGTTGATCTATGTTCGGTTAAGATTGTAAATATGTGTTATAATTGAGTTCTTTGTGTAAGTAGAACAATATGTAAGAGATAGAGCTCTAAAGAACAACTATGAAATAGAGAGTTGTTTAAACAAGGTAAGAGAAACTAGTATTATTTTGCATCATTTTATCTATCTTTTCTTAATATTGTGTGTGAAAATATATGACTGGATGCTTAAATTGGTATGTATGTATTTGTTCAATTGATTGACATATGAGAATTGTTGAATTGGTGATGCTAAAATGAATGATTGAACTAGTAAATTGAGTTATGATTTGTGGTTAAATTTGTGGGATGATACATTTGGCTTATAAGGAGTCATTTAAAACGTATTTTCAATGTTTTTCATTTGAACAAAAGATGAGAACATTCTCTAAAATCAAAGGTACCTTTTATTGTGCAAAATTGTGAGTTTGTATTATGTAGATCACTAGACGAGCTCATTCATTGATGGGCGAGCTCATTCGTAGTTGGGCAAGCTCATTCGTCACTGAAAAGGTGTTAATATTGAGTCTGGCAGAGAGTCAGAGTAGATTTTCTAGCTAGGCGGGTACGTGTTTCCTATTATGACTCATCCTAGAAAATTTGGGATTCTCATTTCTTTAACCGTTGAATCGATTTGAAATTTTGATGGCTGGTCTTAGATACATGATCCTTCATTTTGACCGTTGGGATCTTTGATTTGAGGTTTGTAATTAGAAAAGTTGAACACTTAAGATTTCACTATTTTAGGTTTCTCTTTTGTGAAAAACATTTTTATTTGAGGTGTTAATGAGTTATTTTGTACTTATTGGTGGTCTAGGTTTAATCTTGGAATAAAATAAAGTATCTTGTGGATGATAGATGTGTTTGATATTGTGATATGAAATGTATAGCATGCCAATATGATGAAATAATTATATATATATATATATATATATATATATATAGTTTTGTATTGTATAAATATTTCATTCGATCAAAAACCTTTATATATAAAAGAAACATATCATTCAGATTTTATGAAGCGTTATATATACATGTTATACATTCATGTGATGGTCTATTGTGTAATACTTAACTTATAATAGTTCAATTAGTAGTATTAATATACTAAATCAAAATGTTACAACAAATATCACAATAATTGATAACAAATATTTAAATATTTAGTAAGTAAATTTCAAGTTTATTTTGTCTAATGCTATAATGCAATTTCAATTCATTGGTTCTTAAAATTTGTTATAATCGTTAAATTAATTATGTTTATTTTGTTGACATTATTATATTTATTTACATATTTTAGATTAATTTCAAGATAAACATTTAAAAAAATTATAGTAATATCTTTTTACAATTATTTTATAAAGATGAACAAAATAACCTATAACATATCTCAATTTTTTAAATTTTTATACAAACATTCCCTTTATTTTAAAAAAAAATGTATTTTCATTTTTTTTTTATTTTACAAATGTACTCACTTAAGTTTTAAAAACAATATACTTATACCCCTAATAAATAATACTATTATAATTTATGTTGTAAGACTCAAATTGAATTCACCGGTTAAAATGCTCTAGTGTCCGATTCATTTGAATAAAAAACGGGCCTTCAATTTAACTGACTTGTTGAAAATCGGTAAACCACTAAACAATATTTACAATTACCTAATTTTCTTTCCATTTTATTTTTTAGAACTTTAATATTTTTAAAAAGTTATTACATATTGCTAATATATAAACTTAAATATTATGGCGGAATATTTGATTTTTATGTATATTCTAAATGTTTAAATTTATAAAATATGCAATTTTTATTTTTTAATATTATTAGACTATGACATTATATTTATTTAATTATTTTTTCATTTAATTTAATTGTCAGCATCATTTTATTAATATTAGTTCAACCAATAAACTATGAACATTATTTTAATCAATTTAATAATAAAAATTGAAAATCAAATATTATAATAGTGAATAAAATTGAGAATATAAATATAGGTTGAGAAAATCTTATATGGTGTAATTGTAATTTACTCTTTATATTATCTTAACATGAATAATCACATGATACATGCTTATACTACCTGGACCCGACCCAAAAAAAAGCCCATGATCACTTTTAACTCGCTTTTTTAGGCAACAAAAAAAAAAACATACGAAAACATATAAGATTATTACAAAAATGTTTGATAGCAGTTTAAATATTTAACATGATTATATATTTAAAATTTGTACTCTACACCATTAATTGATCTAAAACAATTTTCGGTTAATTGAACAGTCTATAGATCAAAATTAACAAAATAAAAAAACTTTAAATACTGTGATAAAAAAGAGATAAAAAAATATTGTGATTCAATTTCACATGGTTGTTTTGCAAAGTTCATATGAGAATATTATATTCATATACCTTTTCTTCTTTTCCTCCAATTCAATATTAGAAAAATCAATTATTTAAACAAAAGCATAAATAAATTAACAATAATTTCTAACTTCTAAGAATACACTATTCCTAAAGAAGAAAACCCATGATTCTCATCCTCACAATTTCCAACACAGGAATATAGAACACAATGATGTGAAGAAATTTATTTTCACTTCCATTGGGCAACAAGGAAACAAGGTCAAACAAGGAATAAATTTGGGAAGAAGCACTCAGAATTTTCAATGTATCAAGCAAAGGTAATACGGTCAAATAATCAATCTAAAGCACATATTCCTTAGTCCATGCACTTGCATATGTTCCCTATGAAGGAAAAAAAATGATACAATAGAAATTATATATGGGATTAAACTATCACTTCTAACTCAAAAAACTTAACAATAAATTTATAAAATTTAATTTTTATACATTAATTTGATTCATTAATATCACTTGAAAGGAATTTGTTCACCTTTGAATTCATATTGATATAAGACAAGAGGTTTTGGAATTTGGCCTCATATATTCTCATTCTCTGTATTAACATCACATTAGCACCAAGAAGGGGTAACTTGCATGCAAAAAACTTTGAATGAAGAAGAATAGGTGAATAGGTGAATAGGTGCATGAGGAGTGACAATCATTGACTTTGAAGGTCACAACAGTTACCATAGTGGGGTCATGGAATTTTAAAAGCACTCCATAGCCACAATGGTCAAACTTTGGCATGAAGCCACCATCATATATGCACAAAGTTGACATGCCAATGCTAAGTAAAATCAACCAACTTTGCATTGGTCTAACACATGTGAAAGAGAAACACATTCAATTTCCATGGAAAAAATGGAACCACTCACCACCTATTTCATTATTATATTGCCCTTCACATTTTTAACTTTGGTTTTTTCTTGTTTGAGTTGTAATTATTAGCAATGTATGGTAAATAAACATTCCTTTGTAATTTGAGTTGTAACATTTTATGATATTTTATTTCTAGTAGTGTTTTCGCATCTCACTCCAACATCTTTATGTTTTTATTATTTTTTATTTTTAAAGTATTTACTATTTTTGTAAAGTAAGATGTAAATCAATAAATAAGAAAATTATGGAAAATAAATAGTCAAATAACACCAAAGTTCTTGAAATTAGGCAATGTTCATTCGGCTGACTATTTTTTCCCTACCTCGTGGTTTCTTCATTTCCATGGGTTTTGGAAAAGTAAAAAAATAAAATAAAATCGTGTTTTAAAATTTTAAATTGTAGGATTTAGAGACAGGTTTTAGATTGTATAATTCAGAAAATAATTGGAATATATAATTAAAAAATTTGTCTCAAATTACATAATTTGGAAAACATCTTCGATTCCAAAAATATATTTTAAATTTTTATATTACGCCATCTAGAAACGTATTTCATATTATACAATACACCATTTTTAGATTATGGAATTTAGAAAAATATCTTATATTATATGGTCCAAAATATATATTCCGATTGTGTAATATTTAAAATTTATTTTCGGATTATGTAATAAAAAAATATTCTGATATATAAATAATTTAGATTTTTTTTTTCACACGTATGGAGTTGTTGAAGGAAGAACTAATGGGATAGTAAAAGAAATTGCCCGTTGGGCTAAGTAAGTGAGTCCAATAGTCTTATGAAAATTTTCCAAAGCCCATATATATATATATATAACAATTTTAACACATTTTTTTAAGAAAACAATAGCTTCTTTGATCTTTCAATTCCAAGCTTTGTTCGATTTTCTCACAAAGTCGAGAATTACGATGACATGAGATTATATAAACATTTGATTTGTGTTTTTAATAGAAGTATGTAGTTGAAAAAAAGATTTACTAAATTAAAAGTATCGATTGAAGTTGAAATATGAAAATATAAACAAACATTGAAATACGATTTCAAGCCAAATTTTAACTGCTACGAAGGACAAACAACGCACTTCCATGACCTGCCACTTCTGCGGAGAATGTATCATTCGTTCTTATATGTGTTCCACTCCACGTTTCGGTTCCCTCATAAACGCTCAACGTTCTTCTACCTGGTTGCACAATACTAAGGTCTACAACGTTTGCAGATATTGTTGTTTTCTCATCATTTAGATTGAAAAAAGCAACATAGATCTCCCCTAAACAAAACAACAAGTAACGTTAAGTAGTTGGACAAAACTTAGAGTAGTTTCTTAATTTAGTTAACGTTAAGTCTTTCTTACACTAACATTTAATGTAAGACTTTTCTTTATGTTATTTTACTACATAATTTGGTATTGGAGAAACATTGGACTAGAAAAGTGTAATATAGATGAAATGATGATGATGGTTAGACAAACCATTTCTTCCGGTTGCAATCCAAGATCTAATCCCATCGGTCTTGGCAGAATCTACTGTTGCGATATGAGGAAACTGCATAAAAAAAAAGCAGAAACAGTGCCAGTGTAAGTTTTTATAAACATTGATTACAAAGGAAAAAAAGCAAGAAAATTTCCACGTGCCTCCTGATTGTTTGAGCTAAAAGAGTTTATCTCCAGAAGGGTAGGATTTGTTATAAGATCAAAGGTCTGTGGATCAATATTCCGTAGATCCCCTCCGTACATAATTGGAGACTTTGCCATACACCACAAAGTCATCTGTGAGACGAGAATAACACCACTTAGAATTTATTACAGTAATTCGATTAGGCTGTGTGTTTTTGCATATGTACCTGAGTTCTTTGCTCATCTTGAGTAAGATTAGTAGACCTATGTGGACCTTCATGAGCATCTATAGAAAAACAAAACAGAAAAAAATAAAAGTTTTTTATACTTTATATTCTTAAACATCTAGCATAAAAAACTCACTGAATGTAAATTAGAAAATTATTATGCATTGGATGTAAATTGGGAACTGCTTAGAATTCCATGACTAGCTTGATCCTAATGAAGTAAGGAAAAAGTAGAAATGCAAGGGCATTTAGGCTAACCTGCATCAGTTAGCCATCCAAATGGTAGCATGTCCAAATCAGGCCAAGATTTTCCCTTGAGACCTTGTGCTCCTGTTAAATTTGATGCGGCAAAGTCTCTGAAAGGTAAATCAAATGAGTGAAAAATGTAGATGATTGTGACGGTAGAGTAGCAGAAGAAAGGTGGAAGAGAAATTGACATATTTTGAAGTCAAACGTTGGATGACGCATTTAATCAAATACCTTGATACATTAAAATGAGATAATATTGCTGGCCATGCATCCCAGTCATCTTTTGTTACACGGTACATGTTAACCAGACTACTAACCATCTGAGCCATTTCTGGTGTTGCACTTACTCCAGGAGACAGGGAAAATACAATGGAATTGTTAAGGCCATTTAGAATCTGCATACAATGTAACTCAATGAAATGAGGACAATGCTTTTTATTTCTTGGCTTTTAAAATTTTGCAGTAAAATTTTGCAGTATACCTCTGATACAGATGTTATCTCACCCAAATCCAGGTCCTCGCCAAATACACAATCTAGTTTCACTGTAACAGATCAAAGCAGAAAATTCATATAAATGTGTCAAAATTGAAAGTACAATGCACGATCTACTGTGAGAAATGAAAGTGTTGCATAATTTGTGATAGTTCAAACATGATAAGAATAATGCATTTTAGTGGATTGTATACCAAAATCAACTCCCCATGAAGCATATAACTCATAAATTGATCTTAGAAAGGCTTTTCCAGCTCCTGTTGTTACATTTATAGCCATGAAACTGTTATTCAACCATCTACAAGCCCTTGATGGGATTCCAATGTCTTTTGCGTTCCACACTCGACCAGATTCCGTGTAGGGTTGTCCCTGGTAAGGTTCAAGAACAGAAAAATAAGTTCAAATAAAATTGACGGGTATATATAGTACACCAATATTTTCTTTGTTTTTTACACTACCAACATGGTGTTGATCGAATTCTATGAACTTCTCGATCCTCTCTCATAATCATCATTTATACATGATAAATTAATCAAACTTTGATCCATCATTATTC
>Ga0099822_1008467_pt1 | contig 13143 bp, 10 predicted proteins | sample CowpeawhiteBW_FD_76839 | JGI IMG/M metagenome (GOLD analysis project Ga0099822, IMG submission 76839) | Root nodule microbial communities of legume samples collected from California USA - Cow pea white BW | ecosystem: Host-associated > Plants > Roots > Nodule | place: USA: California | collected... | reverse complement strand
GCTCATTACCAGGTAAGGGAAGTTAGGGTTTTTGCCAAATCTGTGTTTCTTTCGTGATTGCTTGATGATATTTTATGATTTGATGGGATGGCATGCTACTGTGAGCTTATGAGATGATATTGCGTTGGTTTGGTGGTAATATTGGATTGTTGCACGAGAGAACAATGATGGGCACTGGTTTTCTCGCCCAAGCGAGCCTGTCTCGCCTAGGCGAGATCAACAAGGGCTCGCCCAAGCTGCTTCACGCGAACGGTCGCTCAGGCTCGCCCAAGTTGTTATCTCCCTTTATGGTGCTAGAAAATTTGAGATGTATGCAATTGAAATCATTGGAAAATTGATCCTAAATGCTGGTTACAATTTACTAGTTTAAACCATTCCCTTTTTTAACATAAATCTAAGCAATGATTTCATGTTTCTGTACAGTAATGGACAATTGAGTGCCCTTTTGAAGTGGAACCAAATTATGATTGATTGCAATGAATATATTCTACAAGTTGTTAGTTACTAATTAAGGGATATACATTGCTTGTGGCTGTCATAGTAATTTTCCCTATTATGATGTTTTCATGTTATTGCTTGTGATTTGACAAGTAATGTATTACGAATTTCCTTGGTTGTAAGTTAGCATCTCATGTTCTTCAGGAATATCAAGTTTTTTGTTGTGCATATACTAAAGAATAAACCGAGGAACCAATTTCTATTGCAGCTTCTTGTTTGTCTATATACAAGAATATCAAGTTGCTTTTCAGCTGCTGCTTGTGTATAACCTTTTTAAAGTTGCAGTTATAATTCATCATCCTTGTGGTATCTTTAGAAATCTTTAGTAGTTTTTAATTGTGAAAATGATATATTCTTTTGCAGTTTTTAACTGTCAAAATATAGTATATTTTGTGATAGTTTTTAACCGTCAAAATATGATGAATTTTGTGGCGATTTTTAACCTTTAAAATATGATGAATTTTGTGGTGGTTTTTAATTGTCAGAATATGATAAAATATGATAAAATATCACAAAATAAAAGTAAAATATCACAAAAACAATTTTTTGTCAAAAACTGTTTTTGACATATGTAATTTTGACGGTTTTTTAAATCGTTACAAATTTGTGACAGTTTTTAACCGCTAAATATCAACTTTCTTTGTAGTGTGGCATCCTTTAGCAATTTTAAAACTGAAATAACATTTTCAACCAAAATTTGTGGTAATTCTTTATTTTATATTAGTTATCTTCTAATATTTATATTTTAAGTGTTAGCAAATAATATAATAATATTCCTTAGTATTTGGATAATATGAATTATTATTGGATTATTATTTTATTTTCATGAATCGTTAAATAAAATCATACTTTCTTTTATTATTTTTGGCAATAAATTGATTTTAAAGTATTACTAGTGAAAACATATGCATTATGCACATGTATGTCATCTAAGAACCTCAACTTCTTTTTAGAAAAACCTAACTACTCTCAAAACCTTCCCTTTCTCTTTCAAAATTTTCAATTCAGCTTTCATCCTTTTGAAGATTTAACATCACACGAGTGATCAATGGAGAACTCTATCAAAGTCTTGATGAATTTCTCTTTTTAGGTGAGTTCAACTTTTGTGTAGTTTATATAAGAACAATCTGTTTCACTTGCATGCAAGATCCTTTTCGAATGCATGTTGCCTCCTTTCTCTCTTAATAAAACTTTTTTGGTTTGTGATCTTAATGAAACTCTCTCTTAATGTTTGTGTTTTGAGAATGTAGTTTAATTGATTAAATATATCAGGGAATATATCTATAAAATAACACTCAGCTCGTATGAAAAATAAAATTTGGAAATGCTTTTGAAAAAAACGTTTTGAGGTTGAATCAGTGTTGTTTTTTTCTGGAAATGATAAGATTAAACAACTCATGAGAAGATCTTGAATAAATTTTTGGAAATCTTGAAAGTTGTAAAATTTTCAGTTCACCCTCACCCCCTCTTGCACTTGGTTTTGTGTTTTCAACATGATATTGCTTCTTTTGCATGAATGATAACTCTAATTGCCACGTAACAAAGAAAATAATTCTTTTATTTAAGGAAATATAACTACTTCAAAAAAAAATTCATCCAAATTGCTTCATTAGTGTCAGGTGGGTCACCCATTTATTGGACCCACACTGATTTAATTAAGAAAAATAATGAGGTATTTTTATATGGACTCTTGGCTCATTATGCAATTTAAATATGCAACCCTTGCATTAAGTTTGTTACGAGAGAAAATAGAGTGAGAAACATAGATTAAAGTTGTGAGCGCCTCTGCTGAGAAAAGAAAGAAGGCATAAGAGAAAGTGAAGGAGAAGAAAAGAGTAACCAATTTATCGTGTGCAAGTTTGTACAAAGAAGCTATCTTGGAGAAAAGGTTTTATTCCTCTTCTTATATATTGGGGTTCCCTCTATTGTTTATTTAAAGTACCCATTGGGGTTTGTTATTCACCTTCTTGATGAAGAGAATAAAGCTCTATTGATCGTTGAAATCTCCAAGAGAACTTGTGGTGTACCCATTAATTTTTATTAGTGAAAGATTTTACTGGACTAGGTCTTGTGGGTTTTTCCTCCATATTGAGGTTTTCTCACGTTAAAAGGTTTTGGTATTTGCTGGTTTCTCCCTTCTCTATTTTATGCATTTTATTATTTTGCATATTATTTATTTAGGGAAGATTTAATCTGGATTTTGCTTTCGCTTGGTTATTTGTTATTTTTTAGTTCTTCCCCCAACAATTGCTATCAAAGTTCCGATTAGGGGCTTTGGTTTGTGCTTTGAAGATGGGAGATAATGATGGTGCAAGAACCATGATTAAATTGGATTATACAAATTATTCAATATGGAAATCATGAAAGATTTGTTAGTTTGTAGAGACCTGTATTATCCTATTGAGGAAAAGGGTGTTAAACTAGCAGATAAATCTAATGGAGATTGGAAGAAAATAAATAGGAAGACTATTGGTGTGATCAGACAATGGATAGATCAATTTATTTATCATCATGTGTTAGGTGATACTCTTGCTTAGAATTTATGGAAGAGATTAAGTGAGCTGTTTGAGTCTAAAAATTCCTTGAACAAGGCATTCCTTATTAGAAAGTTAGTAAACTTGAAAAACAAGGATGGTTCCTCAATGGCAGAGCACTTAAGCAGTTTTCAGAATATGGTGAATCAGTTGACTACAATGGAGATTGTATTAGATGATGAAATATTAGCATTGTTGTTGCTTAGCTCATTACCAGACAGTTGGGAGACTTTGGTGGTATCTTTGAATAACTTTGCTCCTAATGGAAATTTGACTTTTAACATGGTCAAAGATAGCCTCTTAAATGAAGAAGCTAGAAAGAATGGTAGCATTAAGGTTATCTCCTATTCTCAAATTGAAGCTTTAGTTACGGATTCAAGAGGAAGAAATATGTACAAAATCTCAAAGATTTAATGATCGTAGTAAGTCAAGAGGGAAGTCAAAGCCAAAGACAAATATCACATGTTTCCATTGCAATAAACCAAGACATATGATTAAAGATTGTTGATTCCTCAAGCAAGAGAAGTCAAGGTATAGAGGAAATAATTACAATAAAAGTGAAGATAAAGATGAAACTACTACTGCAATTGTGTCTAATCGTGAAGTTGTCATTGGTTATGAAGATGACTCTATTAATCTCACCAACCAGGAGTATGAATGGGTTGTTGACTCTGCTGCCTCATTTCATGTTACACCACATCGTGATTATTTCATATCCTATACTGTTGGAGACTTTGGGCATGTGAAGATGGGAAACCAAGGGGTAAGCAAGATTGTTGGCACTGGAGATATTTTGTTGGAGACTAATATTGTTTGTAAGTTGCACTTGAAGAACGTCAGACACATCCGAAATATTTGCCTTAGCTTGATCTCTATCTAGGTACTTGATGAAGATGGTTACCATAATTTCTTTGGTGATGGAAAATGGAATTGTGCTAAAGGGAACATGGTGGTAGTAAAAGGAGAGAAGCAAAATATTCTTTATTGGACAACAACAAAGTTCTCTACACCTCAAGTGAATGCAGTTGAGGATTGTTCCATAGAGCTATAGCATAAATTGCTTGGTCACTTGAGTGAGAAGGGCCTTACTACACTTTCAAGACAGGGGTTGCTTTTTGTTAAAGGTTCATCTCTTGAAACTTGTTCTGATTGACTTTTTGGTAAGCAACATATAGTTTCTTTTCGCACTTATCCTCCACATAGAAGACTACATGTTCTAGATTTAATTCACACTGATGTTTGCACTATGAGTGATAAATCCATTAGTGGTTGCTCTTATTTTGTCACTTGTATTGATGACCATTCTAGAAAGGTTTGGGCTTTTGTTTTGAAATCCAAAGACTAGGTACTTGATGTGTTCAAACATTTACATGCAAGTGATGAAAGAAAAATAGGTAGACTATTGAAATGTGTTAGAGTAGATAATGATGGTGAGTACATGGGTCCTTTTGAGAATTATTGCAAGGAGCATGACATCAAGCTTGAGAAGACAATTCCAAAGACATCTCAACATAATGGAGTTACAAAAAGAATGGACTGCACAATTAATGACAGAATCAGATGCATGCTCTCTTATGCAAAATTGCCTAAAGCGTTCTCGGGTGAGACATTGAGAACTGTAGTGGACTTGATTAATCTTTCTCCATTCATTCCTCTTAATGGTGATGTTCTTGAGATGGTGTGGAAGGGGAAAGATGTTTCCTATAATCATTTGAAAGTGTTTGGTTGCAAAACATTTGTTCACATCCCTAAAGATGAAAGGTCTAAGCTTGATAGGAAGTCTAAACAATGCATCTTCTTTGTTTATGGTCGTGATGACTTTGGTTAAATTTTTTGGGATCTAGTTGACAAGAAGATTGTTATAAGTCGAGATGTTGTTTTTCTTGAGGACCACACCATTGAAGATATTGACAAGAAAGAAAAGCCAAAACAAGTTACTCATGGGTTTGTTCATGTTGAACTAGAACCTCCTGCCACAGTTGTTGATTATGGGGAGATGTGGTTGACATGCTTGAGACTCAAGTTAATGAACCAACTGAGGTAGCTCCTCCTGAACCACTTTAAGAGCCTATTTTGAGAAGATATGCTAGAGAAAGATATCTTTCACAAAAATATTCCCCTCATGAGTTTGTGTTGTTGACTGATGGGGGAGAGCCTGAAAGTTATGAAGAAGCTATGTTGCATGAAGAGAAAGACAAGTGGTACATAACCATGCAAGAAGAAATGAAATCCTTGAATGAGAACTATACCTTTGAGTTGGTGAAGCTGCCTCAAGGTAAGAGAGCACTGAAAAATAAATGGTGTTGAAATTGAATTCAGAAGAGAATAACTCACAACCAAGGTATAAGGCAAGGTTGGTTGTGAAGGGCTTTGCTCAAAAGAAGGGTATTGATTTTGAAGAGATATTTTCACTTGTGGTTAAAATGTCTTGAATCAGGGTTGTATTTGGCTTGGCAGCAAGTTTAAATTTAGAAATTAACCAACTTGATGTGAAAATAGTCTTCCTTCACGGTGACTAGGACGAAGTGATTTATATGGTACAACTAAAAGGTTTTGCAGTCAAAGGTAAAGAAAATTTTGTTTGCAGATTGAGAAAGAGCTTCTGTGGGCTTAAATAAGCTCCAAGAAAATGGAATAGAAAATGTAATTCCTTCATGATGGATCACGTGTATGATAAAACTTCTTCTGATCATTGTGTTTTTGTGAAGAAATTTCCTAATGGAAAATATATTATTCTCTTGCTCTATGTTGATGGCATGTTGATTGTTGGTCATGATAAAAATGACATTCAAAGTCTTAAAAGAGAGTTGAGCAAGATATTTGCAATGAAGGATTTGAGTCCTGCAAAACAAATCCTTGACATGAAAATTGTTCGTGACAGAAAGAATGGAAAATTGTGGTTAAGCCCAATCTGCATCAACGAGTTTCCAACACTCCAACGCTTCCAGCCATATTCTTTCCAGACTGCACACGTAAGAACTTTTCTGCTAGGGTTTCTTATGAAACATTAGCCTTTTACTCACGCGTGTTCCAACAGTCACAATTAAGGTTCTTCCACCTGTCGCTAGGGTGCATCCTTCAATCCTTCACGCGTCCCACACTTGCCCTTCTCTATGCACCCATTTCCCGTTAGGATTCTTGTACATGGCCTCGTTGCCGTTAGATCCTTTCTTCTCTCCCTCCATTCTTTTGTGGTTTCCTTTCTTCTATAAAAGGTGAACCATTGTTTGTAATCAGTAGTTGAGATGAATGTTAAAACTTGGTTGAGAACACTCCCCTTTCATCTCTGCTCAAACCCTAAACCCTAGATTAGGTTTCACCTCATCGGGTTTACCAATCCAGTGAGAGGCCTGAGAGATTCGAGTGTTCACTTCAATAACTGATCTTCCGCTGCATTTTCCCGTCGATTCCGCCGAACAATCAACGTTTGGAGGCCGTCTCTGTCGAACGGAGTACATTTCCGCTGATCAATGGTGCCGACGACCTCATCAAGTGGTATCAGAGCCACTCGATCTCGGAGGTCTTCAAAGCTAAGTATTCCAGCCTTATATCTGCTATTTTCTTCTTCGTTGTTTGCGTTTTGTCTTGTTCATACTATGCTTGCGTTTAGCGTTTGATTTGTTGCTTCGCTGTGATTGAATATGTGCTGAAAAGAGCATTGGCAAGCTATGAAATGGATATTTTGGTATCTCAAAGGTACTTTTAGAGTTTGTTTATACTTTGGATGTGGTAATCCTATATTGAATGGTTATACAGATGTAACCATGGCTGGTGATGTGGATTCTAGAAAATCTACTTTTGGCTATATGATGACTTTTGTAAGGGCAGCAGTATCATGGCAATCTAGACTATAAAAATATGTTGCTTTATCTTCTATAGAGGTAGAATATATTGTTGTTACAGAAGCTGCTAAGGAGCTCTTGTGGCTGTAAAAATTCCTACAAGAGTTGGGATTATCACAAGAAAAATATGTTTTTGTATTGTGATAGTCAAAGTGCAATCCATCTCATTCAAGGTCGAAGCATATTAAAATCCGATTGTTAAGACTCTAACAAGTGTATCAGGTCGTGCAAGTAGTAACCGGTAAGACTGGGATATTGTTTCCCAAGAGACTCGTGTATACTAAATAATCGCGAAATTAATAATTAATTTAAACTAAAACATAAATCCACAATTTGGGTTTTTGTGTGCTAGAAAGTAAATATTACATAAACAAGTAAAAAGGTGAACTTGGATATTCGAAACTCTAGAAAATGGAAAACACTAGAAATGAAATACATTGAAATTGTTGGGGTTAGATTTCACCGACTTCACTATCATGCATATAAAACACTAAAACTATTCTCCATTAAATTACTAATGTCAACCCACAAGTCTACTCAAATCCTAATCCCTTAGTTGAATGAGCCTAGGTTTCCTTATTAAAGGTCAATTCCTTCAATCCCTAAATAAGCAAACCCACTTTATGCACTAGGGTTTAAGAAAACTAATGGGTCAAGCTCCATTCCTAGATACAAGTTCCATTAGGGATCTTGTTCAAATTCTAGGTTTCAAGAGATATTTTCCAATACCTAATGACCCAAATTTCATGCAATGGATGCTTAAAACAATTCATTCTCTAAATAAAGAAACAAGGATACTAGCAATTAATGGAAGAAGCATTTATAAAGTCAAATCATCCACAAATACATGAGAATTTAGTGGCTACATCTAACCCCAACAAAATGGGTTCAGCTCCTCACTATCATGAAGAGCCCAAGCTTACAAATGAAAGAAATGAAGAAGAGGAAGATACAAAGAGGAAGAAAGAGTTGTTCCCACAAGGCCTAACAGACCTCTAAGCTCTGTAAAAGGGTGTTTGTCGTGCCTTTCAGGTTCCAAGATCGCTTCTCCTTGAGTAACTAAGAAGAAATAGGTTTAACTTGCCACATCGTCATAGGTGCCACTCAGCGCTAAGTCTGCACCGCTAAGCATACAAGTTTACAAGCCAATTAGCGTTCAATGTTGGCTAACCAACGCTCAGCGCTTAAAAGTTCAAGCCAAGTGGCACTCAACAATACTGTTATGGCACTAAACGTTAGCATTTGCGGTCGAATAATGCTCAACTTCGACTTTCTAATGCTTAGCGTTGGATACATGGTTCAGATCTTCCAATTGGTCTTTCTTCTTACTTCTCTAGGTTGCCAACTGCTTTAGTTTGAGGCAAAAGCTCTCTATGCCTGAATTAGACACAAAAATTGGGGATTGGTGGTATAATTAGATCAATGTAACAAAAAATATATTTATTTATAAAAGCAAGGTGAAATTGTGGCTTAAGTAGGTTAAAAGCTCAAGGGTAGTTGATTTTGTTAACAAAATATTACTAAGGTAATGGTCAAAATTTACATTATTAGATATTTTTAACAAATACTTTTGTTTAGTGAAGAATCACATGAGAAAGAATACATGGTTGAGTTTGCCTAGTGGAACTTGACTAATTGGTCAAATACTAAACGTAGTAATCTAACTGACTAGAAGAACTAATATTAATTTTTTGAGTATCTTTTATTTCGTTTAAACTTGTTTATTTCATGTTATAATTGCTTAAACTTATTAAATAAGGAAGGAAAAGTATAAAACCAAACTTGCGAAATTCTTTTATACACACTCCTTAAGTTCATCTTCCTATCATCTAATAATGCTTGCATAGACAATACAAGTGAAAAGTTGTGGAAACTTTAAATCAAAATTAAGCCCTCCCTTTTTGTCTTATTTCTTGTTTTTTTGCATTTTTGATCTACTTTGCTTTTCATTTTTTATATGAATTTGGTTCTCAATTTAATTACATTTTGGTATTCTAACCAAACAGTTTTAAAAATAATTTCAAGAAAGGAAATCTTTTTAGAAAAAATTTCAAAACAAATTCACATCTCTTTTTCATTTAGCTAAAACATTCATTTTTTTTATAACAAAGTTTTGTGTGTAATCAATTTTGGTGGGGTGTGCGAAACCTTTGTATTTTCACAACCCACTTGTAAGAAATTCATATACATATTCTTTCTTTGAGAGTTACCTTCATTCAAACAAACAACTTTGTTTTCTAGGTAGAAGTGACTATTTGATGGTGGGAAATTACCACAGATGATGATCCATATGTATTACCTAAAAATTCATATTACCCATAAACCAAAAGTCCATCGAAATTTATCGATGCCGCTATTACATATGAATCTTGAATCATCGATAATTTATGGGTAATTTCTTCTTACCCAAGAATTTTTGTCATAGGTAAATTCAATTTTTTTTGTAGTGTTAATCCCTAAAGTATATTGATAAGAAATAACTATGAGTGGTTTGCGCATTCAATTGTAATAAAGTCATGTGAGAAAAATACATAAAGGGGGTGATTGAATTATCTCTTTAGGATTGTTAGATCCAAGTTCAACATATCCTATGTTTGATTTTGATCATGTGCTTAAATAATTAAGTACATAAGACAATTTAAAGTTTATCATATGTTTTCTTTTTCACTTGCTAACAGACAAAGGTCGTTAAGAAATTTAACCTTGTTGACATTATACCAACAATCTCAAGTAAAGACAACTAAATCTATTAGTTGGTTTTGTACGTATTATCCATTAGCAATACAATGCTAAATGTATTTAATAATTTTACTTGATTAGAGTGTGTCAAAAGAAATATTTGTAACAACTCTCCAGGTATATTCAATCCTATTTTAATGAATGTACATGTCATGTTCCAGCAACACATTAATAGTTGCATTTCATTTTAGTGTCCTCTTTGTAATATTTGATACCTTACCTTGTAGGCTTACTTAATAATGGTGACATTGTGTTCATTGTTCTCCTTCCAAGCAAGCTAGTAAAATGTTTGTCGCTTTCACTAAACTTAGTCTTGTCAACCAACATGGATTGGTTGTTAAGCTTTAATCTACTGATATATCAGTTAAATCATGATTATGTTTGACACATTAAATTCACAATCCACCCTCCTCCATTGTGTACCGGTCTTCCACATAATTTAATAGACAATAACATTTCATTGTTCCATGATAGTGTGTTGTAAATACTTTTTGTAGCTTCTATACTCCCCACCTTTTTTTCACAACATAACAACACATATTTTCCTTCCTATTGTCTGTTTATTGTATTAAACCTCAATATGACAATGATAAATCCAAGTATAAATGCTACTCAATGGACCTATTGAAGTAAGTTATTACATGTCCAAAATATCTACACAAATACCTTACAACATCAACATATGTCCATTGTCACATTTTCAAACAAATAATGACATAAAAAAACTTAAAACATATGGATATTTCATCTTCTCTATTACAATTCTCTTTAACTAATTTATTTTCTATTTACTCACATTTCATGATATAAGAAACTTCATCCATATGAGACAATATATCAACTTAGTACCATGTTTTACTCAAAATTCATCATCCATAAGATAACCAACATTAAAGCTTTGAATCACAGAGACATTTTATATCAATACATACTGATTTTTCTTTTCTAAACTGGATCACTTTTTTATTGAAATTCTAAAATTTAAAATTGAAATCCAGTAATTACTTTCCTTTTTAATTATACAATTTGAAATAAAACATTAACTTTAACCATTTGCTTACAGATTGCTGAATTAGAAAATTTCCATGCATAATCTAAAAAGAACTCAAAAAACAGTGTCAAAACTTAATTATTAGAAAATGGCGCAAAAACCAAAAATCTAATGCTTAGAAAATGAATTGCCTACCTACCTTTAGGGGGTTTCTCCCTACACCTCCAAAGAGTTCTACTGCACCTCCAAAAGAATTTAAATTTCCTATAATACTCTTCTGAATCCTTTGACTATTAAGCGGTAAAAGTTAAAAAAAAATTTCCGGTAAAATCCTTAACCGGCTTTCGAAACCCGGTGAATAGTGTCAAACGAATTTGAAATTGTGAATCGGCATTCAAAGCCCGGTTATGTCTTTAACAAAATTCTAAATCAGTTTTTTTTTAACCGATATTTGTAGTATAGTTGGTGGTTTTAATTTTGTTATTTTTTTATTTGATTTGTTTATAAGATTTAATTTCAATTGTTTTATAATTTATGTATTAATTATTTAATTTTAGATTATTTATATTTTCTATAAGTACATTAAATAAAATTTAATTAATTTAATTTTTGTAGTTATTTTTATCGACAATGAAAGTCCGGTTTAGTAAACTATTTTTTTATTTAAAGTTTATATTTATATACCGACATTTGAATTCTCCTAGTTTAATTTTTTTAATTTATTTTGCATAAAAGATTTATTTTCAATTAAATTAATATTACTAAGTTGTTGTTTTGTTGTAATATATTTTATTAATATATTTTATTTTTTTAGTTATGAACTTGAGTTTTTTATTTATTTATTTATATTATTTTTTGTTTTAATTTGTTACTTTTTTATTCATTTTAATACTTTATTGTTTTATAAATTTTGTTATTTGCAATTTTTTTATTCATTATTTTTTACACTTTTTTTAAAGTTTTATTTATATAAAATAAAAATAATCTAAAATTAAATAATTAATACATAAATTATAAAACAATTGAAGTTAAATTTTATAAACAAATCAAATAAAAAAATAAGAAAATTAAAATCACCAACATTGCTACGAATGTCGTTTTTTTTAAAAAAAAATTGATTTAGAATTTCGTTAATGGCTTAACCGGACTTCGAATGCCGGTAGACAATTTCTCAATCGGGTTTCGAATGTCGGTATACAAAGAAAACGGATTTCGAATTCCGTTAAATCACTTAACTGGACTTCAAATGCCGGTTCACAATTTCAAATCCGTTTGACACTATTTACCGGATTTCGAAAGCCGGTTAAGAATTTTACCGGATTTTGAAAGCCGCTTAAGAATTTTTTTTAACTTTTACCACTTGATAGTCAAAAGATTTAGAGGGGTATTATAGGAAATTTAAATTCTTTTGGAGGTGTAGTAGAACTCTTTGGAGGTGTAGGGAGAAACCCCCTACCTTTAAGCTCTACAAAACTATGTCCTTTGCCAAAAAACCTCAATGTCCAAAGTAGTCGCGGACCAGTGGAGAAGTCACACAAAAAATAGAGTTTGGGAGGTTCAAACACGTATAACTAGGGGTGGCAATTTCGGTCAGGCCCGGCGGGCCAGCCCGCAAGCCCGCACAAATTACGCGGGGCAGGCCTGAAAATTGAACCCGCAGGCCCGATCTGGCCCAGCCCGCGGTCCGCACGGGCTGGCCCGCGGCCGGCATAAAAGTTGAGTTACTGCCATATGCTCTTCTTTTGTGTACTGATATGCTGCTGCTGTGAGAGTGAGAAAGAAAGAAACGCGCTACCTTTTCCTCATTTTCGTAAAAACCCTAGAAACCCCTTTCCTCATTTTCGTCTGCCCTAAAAACTCAGTGTGCCCCTTTCCTTCCAATCCACGCCGCTGACCAACCCAATTACGGACAACGCTGTCGAACGATCTCCTTCCACCGACGACGAGCTTTGTGCACCGCGAATCACAAGAGTGCACCGCGAACCACAGGAGCGCAGGTCTCCTTCCACCTTCAATCCTTGCTTTGCATTCTCTCCCAGGTATGTATTACCATATCATTAGGTCCAAATGTTGCTTTCCCTTTTGTTCGATTGTTACTATGAGGAACAAACAAACTGCTTTTGGAACCTAAGTTTTTCTGTGTTGGACCAGATCTTGTTTCTGGTTCCAGTGTCTAACCTTAGAGGTTGGATTTATTTACTCTGAAAATTAAAATGAAGAATCTGTTGATGTATGCTTCTTTTTGGCTACACTTGTTTGCGTAAATAAATCATGTAGTAGGCCTGAGTACTACGAAGTTATATGTTTATAGTGACTTATAAGAATTGCTTCAAATGTGTGTTCATTTCGCTGGTGTTGTTGTTGTGTGTTGCCATTGCCCCTGCTTAATTGCAGGTTGTTGCTGATTTGGTTTGACAATGTGTGTATTGTATCAGGAAATTGAATTAGATTAATTTAGAAACAAGAATGGCTGATAAGGATGATGTTAACATAACTGTTTCTGAAAATGAAATTGAAGAAGATGATACTGAAAAACAGT
>Ga0099822_1008465_pt1 | contig 13145 bp, 11 predicted proteins | sample CowpeawhiteBW_FD_76839 | JGI IMG/M metagenome (GOLD analysis project Ga0099822, IMG submission 76839) | Root nodule microbial communities of legume samples collected from California USA - Cow pea white BW | ecosystem: Host-associated > Plants > Roots > Nodule | place: USA: California | collected... | reverse complement strand
GGATCTGATGATAGCCTACTCGAAGATCCAATTTGGAGAAGTAAAGAGAACCGCGCAATTCATCTAATAGCTCATCCACAGTGGGTATCAGAAAGGAATCTTTGATAGTAACGGCATTCAAGGCACAATAATCAGTGCAGAACCGCCAAGATCCATCATGCTTTTTGACCAATAGGACTGGAGCGGAAAAAGGAGAGTTGTGGGCTGAATAAGGCCCTGCTGTAACATTTCGGCAACCATACGTTCAATTTCATATTTCTGAACAAACGGATAGCGGTAGAGTTTAACTGAAATTGTTGATACACCCTCTCGTAGAGGAATAGAATGATCGTGGCGGCGGGACGGCGGAAGACCCGTGGGAACCTAAAATACTGAGGTGTACTGATAAAGGACTTGTAGCAGGTCCGAGGGAGTGTCAGGGGGAAAACAGGGCATTATAGTATTTTCCAGCTCAAGGGAAGAACATGAGAGCATGTAGGCTTCAGATATCTGATCAATTGAGCAAAGCCTCCGGAAGTGATTGTATTGCGCGATTTGAGGGACAAATGAATTTTCCCCTTGTAAGGTAACAAAATCAGAACCCATGGTAAATTTAATCTGTGCCGCGCTATAATCAACAATATGCGAACCCAACGTCACCAACCACGATGCACCCATCACGACCTCAGAGCCACTCACCTCTAACACATAAGCTGGAAACGTAATAGCATGGCCATTAATAGAAACAGAGAGGCAAGGTATATAGCCTTCGGTTTGTAGACAGTATCCATCTCCTACCATAACCCGAAGACGAGGGGAAGGTTGAACGGGAAGATGAAGAAGGTGAGCGAGTCGAGGTTGGATGAAGCTGTTTGAACTGCCCCCATCTAAGAGAACGCGAACCGGTTTTCCTTCGATAAACCCACGAAAATATATAGTAGCGCGACTGGAGGATCCACGAAAAGCATGGAGGGACAGATGAGAAGGGTTATCCTGAACGGGAACCTCAGCAAGGGTTGAGTCGACCAGGGGTGTTTCAGATGGATCTTCTTCCAAGTCAAATAACATCAATTGTTTGTTTGGGCATTTGTGATTCCAAGTATATTTGGCGTCACAAGTAAAGCAAAGACCTTTCTCACGTCGCAATTGTTGCTCAGCGGGAGAAATGCGACGAATAGGGGGCGAAGCTTTAGTCAATGGGGTGGGAAGAATTGGTGGTAAAGCATTAGGCGAGGAAGAATTGCTTTTCTGAAGAGAACTGGTGCCAGAATTAGGGTTCACCTTGAAAGTGGAATAAGAAGTGGGCCGGTTGTGTGGAACCGAGAGGCCCAAAGTTGCCTTTTCATCAAATAATCGCGCCAATGACACTGCTTTCAACACAATACATGGAGATTGGGCTAGAACATCTCGGCGGATAGGATCCTTGAGCCCACTAATAAAACAATCTAATAATGCAGCCTCCGTTAAACCCTGACTACGATTAGCGAGAAGCAGGAACTCATTGTAATATTCCACAACAGAAGATGTTTGGGACAACTTAAATAGGCGTGCACGAGGGCTATCAAAAGGTGATGGCCCAAATTGTAATTCAATCGCAATGACTAAAGCCGACCAAGTGGGGAGTTGATTAGCACGTTGGAGAAGCTGAAACCATGGAATAACGACACCTTCAAAGTTGACGAAGGCAATTGTGAGACGATCAACATCCGGAGTGTGGTAATAAGCAAAATATTGTTCTGCCCGAAATATTCAATCTAACGAATTTGAGTCGTCGAATAGCATCGAAGGCCTTCCGCATCTCTGATTGCAAGTCCTTGAGACGAGTGTTCTCCGCCATTGGAGCTCAACGAAAGCACCAATTGTTATGGCTGCCTTAAATTGTATCAACACAAACAAACAATTATACCAGAAAAAAACCAGAATCTGATGTAAGAACCTCCTCCTTGTATTATTCCTCAAGCGGAAAAGGAAAAATAACAGTATAGAAAAGAGAAGGAAAATACAAAACAGTGGTAAAGGTCCACACTCCAGAGAAGAAGAAAATAACTACCCCCATACAATTCCTCAATCCCCCCTTAAATACCCACTCACTCCCTCAATCATGCAGGTATCTTCACGAATCACTTACTAGGCCTAACAAACTTTGGTGCCACCTGTCTCTCTCCATCATGGACTGCCACCTGTCCCTTGGTTCCACTACTAACCTCTCTAATGGGTATTACAGTGTTTTCTTTGGCTTGAAAAATCCAAAAAGTAATTTGTAGTCTTTAAAAGTTCTACAAAGACTAGTCTTAGTTTCACTTGTTTATCAATTACAATAAATAAAGTATATATCTTTGTGACAATTTCTTTCCTAATATTCAAATTCCTTTTTATACATTCTCATGTAGTGAATTTATCATTCAATTTTTTACAAACCTTTCTTTTTATATTGAGATTTTGTTAGGTCAAGATTTATATCTTCCCATGTTCCTTCAAGTTGTACATTTCTATACTTTTTTTTCCCTAAAGTTTTCTATCCGAATTCCTTTCCAAAAATATGTGTATATCGGTTCTTGTTAACATCCATAACCCTTTTTGAGATGATATTAGGATTAAAAACAAAATTATCAATCTTTTTAGAAGATAGTTTGTTTTTTAGTTTCTTAGCTTTCTATTATAATTAGATCAAGTAGATAGTTAACTTAATATATATATATATATATATATATATATATATATATATATATATATATATATATATATATATATATATGTGTGTGTGTGTGTGTGTATTATTTTTCAGTACTGTTAATCAGTAAATCTGTTAGAAAATTTTCAAATTGAGTCTTTTCTTTTCTTCTTTACAAAAGTTCTTTCAATTTATTTATTTCTATATGAATTTTAATTATTAAGTGCGTCATTAACTCTCCAAATTGATTATTTAACGAAGATAATCAAAGTAACATAATAATATGACATTTAAATAACAACTTAAGAAAGAAGTATCTTATGCTTATATAATATGCCTAAGCACTTCTCTTGAAGGTAACTTGGTTTATTATCCTTCTATTTATTAAGGTCACTAGTTATTTTTAGACAAAATATAAAGTATTAGTACGCATAAAAAAGGTTCCAAATTACAATGTGTTTCTTATTAAATTTTAAAATAATTATTTTAAAAACTACACCACCAATATTTTAGGATTAAATAATAATATAAAAAATGTTTTACTATATATTTATTTCTTAATTAATTATGTAACCTTATTTTTTTAACGTCATATGTATTTTCTTGTCATACAACTTTTAATTGAGTTTAACCTTTGTTGGGACTTTTAGGAACTATATAAATATATGAGATATATAAGATATGTTGTATGAACTTGTAAATTTTTTTTTTATTTATGTACTATATGTATATAATAATATATAACAGAATATCAAATATTTAGACATCTCAATATTAACTTATTAAATATAAATAATAATTAATTTGTAAGATCGAAAAATATTTTAAAAAATAATTTAAATAGAAAATATTATGTAAATATTCTTCACGATATTACTAATATCTACTCATATTTCTTTCAATTTAGTTTCCCTTCAAATGTTTTATTAATATATGGCCCTATTCTCATTAAATTATAAAACAAATAATATTTAATAAAAAGGAATATAATAAACATAAACATAATAATTTTTATGTGTTTGGTTTTATGCCAAGAAAATAATCATACTCTAATTTACGAAAATGAAAAATTTTGAAAAAACTTACCACTTTTGTGTTAGAGTTTCATGGTTGGTTATTTGCAAGTTATAGGCACCATGACTTTTAATTTAACAAAAATGATAACTTGTGATATGCTTACACGATTTTAGTATGATTTGTCTTTTACTAAAATTAAGCATATAATTCACAACTTCTTATTTCAAAAATAGAAATCGAGAGTTATTATTTGCACAAAGAAAATAAGAAAAGAGAATATGAAAAACCACATCAAACTCATTATAAAATTACATACACATCTAAAAAAATCATGATTTCCTCCATGAAAATTATTTCCTACTTTGAACTCCATGTAAAAAACTTAATTATTATAAACAAAGTTATCATCTTGTCCTACGACTTCTTAAATAAAGATTGTGTGAATGAAACACAATCTCTCTATGAAGTCATTTTTTCCATACACGATTTATCCAGAAGTGACAATTGTTTTTTTTAAATATATAGATTATAGTAAAATTGGTGTAAAATTACACAATTTTTTGTAAAGAAAACACATTTTTAGAATAAAAAGAAATCAAATTTTAAACATATATTTCACTTAAATAAAGCAATGTTAATCGAGTTTAATTATAAAAAACTATGATGTCACATAAAACTGAGAACAAAAAGTTAGACCAGTTTAAAATTAGGAACGCAGTGGCCAAACGTTGATTATGTCGTGTGTTCCTCTATTTCTTAACAACAACACTAACATCCTTCCATATACTGTTACTTTGCTTTAATCTTTCATCATCTTCTTTTCTATATTGCTTACCATGAAAAATTCTATCCATGACCTCAAACAAGACCAAAGAATTATTGGTCTGATGCACACATTGGGCAAAATCATGTGGTATGAGGTCATCCTCATTCTTTTAGGAACATGATTGAAGTTTAAATCTATAAAAGACAATTTTTGTTAGAATGGTTAGGCATGATATTTGAAGTCTTGCACAAATGGCTTTATCATAGCCTTGTACATAAATAATTTATTAATAAATAAAAGGTACATAAAAGAAAAAGGTTTTGTCCAACTGTAACACCCGTGCATACTCAGTAAGAAACTGGCCCATTTTTGTTTCTGCATGATAGCCAACATATTTAACTTTCTAAGGCGCGTCATAACCCAAAAGTTTTCCATAAACAAGCTATTTCAAAAGCTTAAACAATTGTTAAAATATGAATCAATGCTTTTGTATATCATATTTAACACTGTGAAACACTTTCATGTTTCATATATTTTGCTGATACGTCTGTTGCCGTTTAATTAAGTCAGGATTTCATGGTTGAAATTGAGAAAAAATATTGTAAACTTGTGACATTAGTGTCTCTTTAAGTCCTAAATATTGTAATGCAGTAAATTTAATGCATGAGGTAGAAAAGTTAAGCAGTGCCTCTAGAACTTGCAAAGGAAAACTATGATTGGATCAGGTGACAAATTACAATGTAGTTTGAATTTCACAGCGATTTCTATAAAAGAAGGAAGAAAGAATTAAACGAAGAGAAGCCACAAATTCTTGCTGTCTAAAAGAAAGAAAGAAGGAATGAAATATGGTAAAAAAAAAGGAATAAAGTCTGGAACACAAACTGAAACATGAGAGGTATAAGTTCCAATCCAATGCAGTTGAGAGTTTATTATCTCTCAGGATATTGAGTTTCTCCACTTTCTAGTTGTTGTCTTTCTGTTCTGTTCTTCTGAAGTTGGAAGCTGAGGAGAAATATCATGATTTTCCACGTTGGTCATTTTGGTAAGTTTGCTTAGTTTCTTCCACCCACTGGTCCATGCTGATGTATGCTTCTGCTTTAGCAGCTTATCAAACTGTTTCTGCAGATTTTCCATGTCGTTTTGAAGCTCCAAGTACTTGGTTTTCACAGTCTCAAGCTCAAACTTTAGTGTGTTGATGTCTTTCTTAGCTGCAGCCCACCCTTCTTGGAATGATTGTGGTGTCCCTTCTAGAAGTGTTTTCCGGTTTGGAAGCATTGGCTGGTAGTGAGACTCAACACCTTCTTTCAGAGAACTGTTGGATAGTGCATTGCTTATCTTCACCTGTTCAGAGAACAGAACTTGCACCACTACCCTCAATGGAAGCCTTTCATTTTGTGCAGCATGCATGCAAGCATCAATGGAGAGTTTCTGACAATCCATCACACGGCAGAGTCGCTTTCTTTCATGCTCAGTTAGAGTTGGATGTGCCTGGTAATACAAGAATTGCATGAGTAGACATCTACAGGCACATGTGAATCTAAACTACTCAACATTTTTACTTGGAGAAGGAATTGATTACCTTAAGATATGAATCAATTGCTCTGTAGAGTCCATCGTCAGAGGTTCTAGCTGATTCAGGCAAAGCTTCTGCAAGAACCTGAAACTTTGTGAGGGTAAGGTTTCTATCTCTGGAAACCTCAGTGAGATAACTATCCACAAGTCTTGCCACTCTTGTCTTGGCATTGATGTTACTGGTGGCATGCTTATCAGGAAAGGGTGGTCTGCTTGGGCTTGAACTTTCAGTCTGCTCTTGAACAAGAAAATGCTCTAGCAGCCTCTGAACAAGATCTACATCATAAACAGTGTCATTTTTGTTATAACATGGGATTAGAAGATCACCCAGTGTAGCTTGCTCAAATTGCATTCCCACCCTTTTCTCCAATTCAGTGATCAATGCAAGTGCAACCTTTAACATGTTTGCCATTCTCAGTAGCCTGAGCAGGAAGTTGCATGAGACACTGTCCTTCTGTGGGGGAATTATGCTGATGAGGCTCTCAATGATCATCCTTTGATCTTTAGCTTGAAGAGTTGAAGTGTCATCTCTAGGTCTAGACACAACCATTTGAAGTCCACTTTTCCAGCCACCACTACTAGAGCTACTGTTACTGTTACTACTGTTGCTTCCTTCATCTGGTGGGATTGTTGTGTCATTCATCAAACCAGGTAGCCACTTAGTTGCATAGTGCATTATTCCAGCACCAATCAACTCATACCTCATGCCCTTTACCTTAATTGCAGTAATGACTCTTACAAAGTGATCAATCCTAAGGATTGAAACATCCTCAAACCACCAATCTGGGGGAACCTGCTGATTCCTACTAGGACTTGAGTCCTTCATGTCATTCCATTTTGGGCTGGAAACTTGTGATGCCCTTCTTCCAGTGTATGACCACCTTATCCCCTTTGGATTGGCACAGGCTTTCCATGCTATGGACTCACTGCATCTTCTCACAATTTGTAGATTCTCTGCCCATGGCGACAGCTTCTCACAGCTTTTCAACACTACTATGGAGTCTCTCCATGAAGACAAAACCACATAGCTCAGAAAAGCTTCTGTCTTGAATATAAGATTGCCTTCTTCTAAGTCCTCCGTCATTTCAAGATACTCTGCACTGCATCTCAGACCAGAGATATTGGCTGCTGTTAAATCAATCGCAATTCCATAGCAAAACTTGGCTGCAAGTTCAAAAGCTTCAGGCCCCCCAGGAAGATCGTCCATAACTATCTTATTCAAGTCAGGGTCGCGAGAATCGTATATGATTCTGTTCAGCTTTCCACTTCGAGACAGCAAAGGATACTTTCACAGCAGAAACCACCAGAAACAGTTTGGGAAATTCACCACAGTACAATACAAGTCAGAAACATCTCAGGCCATAGTTTTCACAGGAAAAATAAAATACTTTCAGGTAGGAAATTATCTATTTGTTTATTTATTTATTCATTGTATAAGAAGATAATAGCTACCTTGTGCAAATGGAAGTTTGCTTCTCCAATTTGAACCACAAGATCACTTGGAATATCAGCTGAGACATACCTGCATGTGAACATGAAACGGATATAGAAAGCAAATTTATCTGAAATTTTGATGTTTATTTTGAGCCATGAGACGAAAAGAAATATAAGAAGAGTGCATTGAACATACCAAGAGTTTCCTCTTTGGTGAAATCCCTCAGTCTTGACACTGTGCTTGGTTGAAGTGAGAAGTCCAGTCCCATATTCCCTCCCAGCAGCAGACTCACTCTCCGATTCCCACATACTGAAAACCAGACTCACAAGGGAAGATTGTTTTTGCAAGAAAAGAGGGTTTGAAGAAGAAGAAGAAGAAGAAGAGAGGGTAAACTAAAGGGCAAAGTGAATGAGGAGAGAAAGAAAGTTGATGAAAAGGAAGGAGGAACCCACATGGGGTGCTTGGACTTATCTCAAACTTGTCGCTTTCTTCAGAGAACATGTCAAGGAAATCTCACAGGCTGTGCCGTAATGGGCACTCAGGAGCTGTGTTGTGAGTTGTGAATCATTCATCATCATCTTCTTCTGGGTTTCTGTTTCTGTGTTTGTTTCTTTCATATATGAATTATGAAATGAGATTGATAAAATTGATAGCTAGAAAGATACCCTTCATCATTCATGTGTGCAAGACATGCAGTTCCAAATTCTTTATGCCCACCTGACCATACATGTCTCTTCCTTTTCAGCCCATTTTTATTTTATTTTCTTATTCTTTTATGTGTTACTGTGTTTACTGCAATCCCAAAAACATTCCTTTTGACTACGTTTCCAATTTCCATACCTGCACTTTACTTTCGCCTTCTCATGCATGGAAGGGACTAATTACCACACTGCCATTTCATCCATTCTCACTCCTCCTTCAACCAACTACTTCCCATTTATAGCTATTAAATGAGAGAGACTAATCACATTCTCACACAATCTTTTCACTTACACTTAACCACTCCCCATTTATACCTGTTCAATCAGAAAGACTCATCAATATTCACACAATCTTTTCACTATACTTTCAATATTGGAGAGAGATGGAAAAGGAAAACAAGCATTCTGGTCCTAGTTCCAATGCCATTCAGTTAATAAATCTAATGTAGAAGAATATGATAGGTAAATGTCAACAATAAAAAAGGACATTAAAATATATTTTATGGTAATAAATGGAGATTTTTGAAATACTAAGGATAATAAAAATTTGAATGATTTTGTTTTTATTACAACACAAGAGGGACAAAAGAAAACATATTTCTAAATTGTAAAGGACAGGGTTTTACTGATTGTAACAGAGGGAAAAGTATTTGAGAGTATAGAATAAAGTATATAACGAGATATTACTCTTTTTATGTTGTTATAACTATTTGTTTAAGTATTTTATTATAAAAAATGTTAGCGTATATAAATTTTTTGGATATATTTGTTAGATTTTGTAAGGGTCCAGGAATAACTTCAAGTCAGAAATGAGGAATTGTAATAAAACAGGTAAGAAGAATAACCAAGAATATCGTTCTACCATCATTGATAAATTGCAAATTACAAATCAATTAGGTGGAAAACAACTTAGTATCCGCTGTTTTATATCTTTACTAAAGAGAAGAATGTACATGTATTTTTTTTTATATAAATTATGTTATTTATAATTATTTTCGTCATGAAAAAATCTTGATGTAAAATGAAACGGAAGGAGAATAATTTTTGTTTTGAGAATATAGAAAAAGAAAACGGTTTAAATTTATCCTAAAGGAACATAAAGGTGTAGAGTGCAGAATCTGATTTGTTTCGTGGGTTGTCGTATCAAGGGTATTACGCTAAGAGGGTAAAGTTCATTGGGTGTATAGTGTACTTGAGAATTTGTGTCTCAATTCAACATAATTAGCACTTAGTTTGTCTCCTTCAGTTTGTATTTCCTCCACCTTTGCTATGTCCCACTCTCCCAAAAAAAAAAAAACTGTTGGATATATTGATACATAAGGACAATATAAAAAGTTCAACTAATAAATAATTTTAATATTATTAAATAATTGAGTTTATATTTAACTTAACTTTGTTATTAAAGTTCGTTTTCTTTTACAAATTTTATTTTTTACTTACTTTATTAAACTTGGAAACTAAATTATATCTATTTTTTCCTATTTGATTTAATTAGTAGTTTAATTTTTATATTTAAGTTTATGATTAATGTTTGTTCTTGTATTTTATTTTTAAAGAGTTTTTATATTGTTTAAATAGAGTCAATGTGTTTAACGATATTAGAAAATAATCACATATCAGTGTATTAACTTTTCTTTTTCTTACTTTCCTAATTTTTTTTTTTCTTCCCTCTTCTCCTTCTCTAAACCCTCCAAACCTCTTCACCACTACACATCCTTCATCCCGGTCGTAGTAATAAGACATGACCTTAGTAGAAATCGAGAAAAGTTAGACACTTTCGTAATTCTAATTTTTTTTATTGTCATTTCATTCACTCTCTTTTTGTTTCTCCTTGTCGATTTTGCACTCCACTTTAACAAAATCATAGCAAAATAATGAATCCTGAGAAATCCCACTACAAGTTACCACTCTTCACACTCTCAAAATGTGCACACCATCATCTTCTCCATCTTCGTATCCTCTTCCCATTTTGTTACCTAAATCTTTCCTTTTCAAATTCACTTGATGTTCCATTATAAGAAAACTAACTATTAGAGACAGTCAAAAGTCAACACAATTGAGGGAAAATTGATGTCAAAGCACCAGTTTTGCATATGAAAAGATAGACGCTAAAAAGGTTAAAGCTGAAATAGTTGTTGTTAACTCTTTGGCAAGCGTATCAAGGCGTGTAAATAATATCCGGTAAAACCAAATATCGTTTTCCCAAAAGATTCGTGTAATACCAAATAATCGATCAACTAATAACTAATCTAGACTAAAAAATATTTCCATAATTTTGAAGTTATGTGCAAGAAGTAAATTTATGAAAAAAAAGAAAAAACACTTTGGAAGTCCACACGCTTAGAAGATGGAAAAGACTAGAAAAGATATGAAATGTTATTGTTGGAGTTAAATTTCACTAACTTCACTTGCATGCATTTTAAAAGTCAACTCCTTTCCATTATAATATCAATGTTAACCCATGAGTCTACTCAAACCATAATTCCTTTGTACAATGAGCCTAGGTTTCTTTATTAAGAATCAATTCCTTGAACTCCTAATAAACAAATCCACTTTATGAACTAGAGTTTAAGACAACTAATGAGTTAAGCTTCATTCTTAGATACAACATTCATTAGGTATCTTGCTTCGGTAATAGGTTTCAAAAGATATTTCCAAACACCTAATGAATCGAGTATTAAGTTGTGGGTGGCCAAACCAGTATGTGTGTATGTGTGTGTGTGTGCGCGTGTGTGTGTCTCCAAACGTGAGTTTTCACCCTTCAAACTGTCAAAGATCACTTTCCCTCGAACAAATAAGAAGAAATAGGACTAACTTGCCACGTCAGCATAAGTACCACTCGACACCAATATAGTGTCGTCGACGTTGGCCAACCCTGGAACAGGAAAAGGACTCTTTGTAAAACGGCGCCTTAGGTGACTGGCCTCTAGAGCAATGGGCCCAATGCCCTCTAGTGGTGCCTAACATTGCTGAAATTTATGCTTTATGAAATTGATGATTTATGACATTGTGGCACTAAGGGTGACTTCTATGACGTTTGGCGTTCAAGTTCTTAATTGCTTTTCCATGCTTCTCAGGATTGCAAACTTGTTTGGCTTTAGACAAAAGCTTGCTGTCACAAAATTTACTAAAAAGAATGGGGATTAGTAGTATAATTAGATTATTGTAACCAAAAATTTAATTATTTACAAAAGCTTGATAAAATTGAAAACTAAAAAGTTAAATCTTAGATAAGAGTTGATTTTGTTAATAAAATATAACTAAAATAATAATGGTAAAATTAACATTATCAATTGTGTCGGATACTATTGGCAAACGCTAATAGTATAGATTAAGTAGATGCTAATAGCGTGGGTTAAGTGCATGCTAATAGCATGGACTAAGTGGACACTAATAGTGTCGACTAATGACAATAACCTCAACAAAAAAAAATGGGCAAAAAATAAAATAAACTAATGAGCAAAATGATTAAAAAATGGAGATGAAAAAAATGTGAACAAAAAAAAAATATAAGCAAAAGAAGCCTAAATTTTTTTACAATGGATGAAGAAATTAGTGTAGATGAAGAAGATGGATGTTGATGAAGGAGAGGAATGTGGATGACGAATATGAGTATAAATGATGGAGATGAGGAAAAGAATGTAAATGAAAGAGATGAGGAAAAAATGTAGATGAAAGATATGTGTTTGGATGAAAAATATGACGTGGATGAAGGAGATGAATGTCAAAAGATGAGTGTAGATAAAAGATATGAGCGTGAGGAGATTTATGAATGTGAATGAAAAAAATGAGTGTGATTTAGGTTTTTAGATTAAAAATAATTTATGGTTTGTACCCTAAACCCTAAAAATAAATAAGATTAGTGTCGGTCTAACCCACGCTAAACTAACATTAACTTAAATAAATATAAATATTAAAATAAATAAGATTAGTATTGGTAAGTTGACAGTAATACAAATATTTAGTTAATAGAAAATTTAAAAATAATTTACGTTTTTTAAGTTTTATTCTAGAAAAAAATTAACTGTTTTGCATCATACTAGAGTCAACTAAGTTTACGCTATTATCGTTATAATTTGGCCGATGCTAATATTTGTTAGAAGTCTCACATCAATTAGAGGTAAGACAATTTTATATTATAAAAAATTTACTTTTAACAGTTATTCTAAAATTTCTTTTATCTTCGATAATTATCTTAAATTTTTTTCATACATATTTATTTTTTTAATTTTATATTTAATAATTATTTTAAAAATTAATTATATAATCTTTTTAAATTTCTATGAAAATTAAAAAATATGAACAAACTAACATATAATTAACATATAACATATAACACCTAGTATTTATAAATTTAATATTTTAAAATTTTAGATTAAAAGAGATATTAAAATAATGTCTTTTCTCCTAAAATAGCTCTGAAAATTTCATAGTGCTTATAATTAAATAATTGGTTAAAATACTCTATTGGTGTTCGTTTTTGTCGCAAAATCTCAATTTGGTCCTCGTATTTTTATTAGTCTCAATTAGGTTCTCATTTTTGTAAATTAGTATCAATTAGGTCCTTTCCGTTAGTAGAGAACTAACATCGTTAAGTAGGTGTTACGTGTCAACTCCTCGTTTTTTTGAATTTTTTGAGTTTTTTTGAATTTTTTTGAGTTTTTTAGAATTTTTGATTTTTTTTAAAATTTTTAAATTTTTTTTAAGAAAAATATTTATGCCACGTGTCACGTCTATAGTGTGTCATGTGTCAATCTAATATGATGACACGTCTCAAAATATTGTATGAATCTCAATTTGGTCCTCATATTTGTTAATTTGATTTGATTTGAGTCCCAAATTTTTTTAAAAATTTTCAGTTTCAGGCATTCCAAATTTAGGCCAAATTTTACTTTTATATAATGTTATGATTATTTTTATTAAAATTGATATTTTTATTAAATATTTTAATAATATTAATTGTATTTAATATTAAAATTTTAAATATATTTATTTTAATTTGTT